>SDBV01001566.1_pt1 | contig 34445 bp, 24 predicted proteins | sample 2277081 | NCBI WGS metagenome assembly SDBV01 (sample SAMN10402039, study PRJNA504765) | marine sediment metagenome | isolation source: marine sediment core GS10_PC15, 223 cmbsf | place: Arctic Ocean: Southern Knipovich Ridge | collected 2010 | reverse complement strand
TCAAGATTCTCAAGCAGCGTGGCATTCATCACAGCCACGCCATATACCCAAAACCCCAACCCAAGACCAGATCAATTCCCCCCCGTCTGCCCAGCCATGGACGGGTTGGGCGAATGTTTACGTGACGGTTGCGTTAAGTTCTTATAGTAGAAGGCGTTAGGACTACCACAGAGAACACGGAGAACACAGAGAGTACGTACAACAAGCAAATCCTCTCTGTGTTCTCTGAGCCCTCTGTGGTTCCCCCTCTTTTTCTTTGGTTGGGGCTATGCCGCGCTAGGAAATCCGACGGAAATCCACGTTTTCCAGCCAAGATTCTTCCCCGCGGCGAGTCTAATCCAATAGCCATGCAACCCACGGCCGCACGCGAGAAATCCGACGAGCAATTGGTCGCTTCCTATCAGCGGACCCGACGCCGGCAGGATCTCGACGTGCTGCTGGGCCGATACACCGGGAGGTTACGCGGGATGATCTACGCCATGGTGCTCAACCACGCCGACGCCGACGACCTGACCCAAGAGGTGCTGCTGCGTGCGATCCGCGGCCTTCCCCGGTTTGCCGGGCAGTCGAGGTTTTCCACCTGGCTGTATCGCGTGGCGCTGAACACCACGCACCGATTCCTCGAGCGTCGGGCAGGTTCGCCGGTCCATACCGCGGCTCCGCTGCCCAACCCGGCCACCGCCCACGCCGACCGGCCCGACCGCAAGGCAATCCAGGCGGAAATGAACCGGCAGATTACCGCGGCACTGGCCGAGCTGTCGCCCCCGCTCAGGGCGGCCATGGTGCTGACTGTCTTGGAAGGGATGCCGGCTTCGGAGGCCGCGCGGATCGAGCAGTGCAGCCGGGCAACCATGTATTGGCGCGTCCACCAGGCGCGGAAGATCCTCACCCAGCGACTTGCCAAGTATCTATCGCCATGAACCATCCGAAAGACCACAATTTGAACCGCCTGCTGAGAGACTGGGCCGTCGCGGGGCAGCCCGACCAGGCCCATCTGGACGCGCTGCGCGAGCGGATCTCGCAGGCGGCCGATGAATTGGAAGGGGCCAATCAATTGGAAGGGGCCCCAGCAGAAGTGATCGATTGCGCCAAGACCCCACCATCCACCACCAGGCCGGGCCGCTTGGTGTGGTTCACCTTGGGTGCCGCCGCGACAATCCTGGCGGCCGTACTGCTGGTCTCCTGGCTGGGCCCCGATCGTCCCGTGGCCGTTCCCCAACCCCAGTTGGCCGGCCTTCCAGCGGCGGCCCGGCTCGACTCGCAGCAGTTGGCCGCCCAGTCAACCCTGTTCGGCGCGATGAAGGAGGTCTTCGCCGGTCGGCTGACCTGGATGGCCGAGGCCGACGGCAAGGTGATCCTGGGAATCGAGCCCGAGGGTGAAGCTTCGCCGGCCGCCTCCGAAGCGATCACCGTCCGCCTGGTGGTCATGTCCCGTAGGCGGGGCGAGAGCGCCTGGCGCACCCGCTGGAACGTCGACTGTATCGTACACAACGAGCAGTTTGTGGAACTGGCAGCCGCAGACGGATCAGAAAACCGCCTGGCACTTTGGACCCACCTGTTGCCCGACGGAATGATCGCCGTCGATACCAGCCTGGGCATCGAGGGGCCCAGCGGCCAGACATCTTCGTACAGCGGGGTCCAACGCCCGCAGGTCCCCCAGAGGATTCTCGACCTGCGGACGGAGCACAGCGAGTATCGGGTGTTTCAGACGGTGGCCGTGCTGCCGAAGGAGGTGGGCTGACCATGGCGCGGATTAGTGATCTGCCGTTTGCCGCACTCCGACTCTGTCTGCCTGTGGTCGCCCTCGGCACGCTGCCGGCCGCCGCCGCGCCGGCCGCCGAACGAGTGACCATCTCTGCTCAGGAGGCGTGGTCGGGGCTGTTCGGCGGCCAGGACGTCACCTTCAACTACACGATCAGCTCGCCGGAAGACCTTCGGGGACGGCTGGGATGGTGGCTGTCGGTCGACGGGCGCACCCTCGCCCGCGGCGAAGTCGCGTTTGCCGCCGGGGCAAACCGACCCGGCCGCGCCGCCGTGCGCTTCAAATCCCCCCAAACCAAACCGGGGGTGATCGTCGACGCCAGGCTCGCCATCCGCGTATTAGCCCCCGGGCGCAACGAAATCCCGGCCGGCCACGATCGAATCCTGCGGATCTTTCCCCGCGACCCCTTCGCCCTGCGATCGGCCTGGCTCAAAAAACTGAAGATCACGCTGTTCGACCCCCCAGGCGAGACGGCCACCGTACTGCAACGGGCAAACATCCCTTTCCACCAGGTTCACAATCCCGCCGCGATGCGGCAGATGACCGACGGCCTGCTGGTCGTCGGGCAGGGAATCTCGTTTGAGGAGCATCGGGGCCTGCCCGAGAGCCTCGTTCGCCTGGCCGCCGGAGGCGTGCCGGTCATTTGCCTGGCACCCTCGGCCGGCAAGCTGTCCATGCCGGGCGCAAACCCGCCACAACCGGAGTTGCCCACGCCAAAACGCGTGGTGCTGCGCCGCCAGGATGCCATCACGGCACTGGACAAGCGGCTGGACGCCGCGGGGTGGCCGCCCGACGGCCAACTCGTCGCCAGCACCATCTCGATTACCGCGGATGGAAGTCGAGTCATGGGCCGGGTCGGCAAGGAGCGGACCGGCTGGCCCTGGATCGAAGTTCATTACCCCGGCCGGCGGGCAACCTTGCTGATTTGCGGTTTCGGGATCGTCGACCGTTGGGACGCCGGTCCCACACCGCGTTATCTCTTTGCGCAAATGCTGGAGTTTGTGACGACACCAAAGAACACCACGGAACAGTAACGTCTTCTAACGACAACCCCTATTACTTCAATGGAGGAACCACAAATGACCAAGTTCGCCTTTCGCAGCCTGCTGATGGGCCTGGCTATGCTTGCCTGTTCGTTGCCCGCCGCGGCGGCGGAGAACAAAAAGGCTCCCCCCGTCTACCCCGTGGCCGTGTTGCCCTTCCAGGAGAGAGGTGCCGAGGTCAAGGACTTCGGCGGCAAGGTGACCGCACTGCTGTTTGCCAACCTGGTCGCCAAGGCCGACCTCTTCCTGGTCGAACGCGAGGATCTCGACAAGGTGCTCGGCGAGTTGAAGCTGAACCTGACGGGCCTGGTCCGTCCGGACCAGGCCACCGCCGTCGGTCAGCTTACCGGGGCCAAGATCCTGGTGACCGGCAGCGTGATCCAGGTAGACAAGTCGATCTACGTGGTGGCCAAGATCATCGGCACCGAAACCAGCCGCGTGCTGGGCGCCAGCGTCAAGGGCAACCTGGCCGGCGACCTGGCACCGCTGATCGACGAGCTTGCCGGAGAGGTCGGCAAGACGATCAAGACCCGCGCCAAGCAACTGGTGGCCAGGCCGGTGACCAGAGAGGATCGTATCGCCGTGCTGAAGAAGCGGATCCGCGGCAAGAGGTTGCCCGCCGTGCTGGTGTCCGTCAAGGAAAGCCACGTGGGCCGGGCGTCGGTGGATCCGGCAGCCCAGACGGAGTTGATGCTGCTGTTGACCGAGACCGGCTTCACGGTGATCGATCCCGAGCGAGGTAAAGCGGCAGATGTCGACGTGCTCATCAAGGGCGAGGGGCTCAGCGAGTTCGCCGGACGCATCGGCGAGCTGGTCTCGGTCAAGGCCCGGCTGGAGGTGAAGGCCCTGGATCCCGACAGCGGCAGGGTCCTGGCCGTGGACCGGCAGACGGCCGTGGTAGTCGATCTGACCGAGCAGCTTGCCGGCAAGGCCGCCCTGCAAGAGGCGGCCGCACGAATCGCCGAACGCCTGCTGCCGAAGATCGCCAAGCCGGCCGCGGACAGAAAGAGCCGGAACGAAAGATAGTGATCTGCCCTCAATGGATGATACCAGGGACGATGCTAAAGTTCCTGGGAGCCCAGCCCTGGTTGCCCACACTATGTTGTATCCCCATCTCCAGCGCTCGACCAGGACCTTGGCCCCCAGCAGCGTATCGAATACGTCCACGTTCAGCAACTCGTCACGAAACCTGCCGTGGAAGGGCCGCAACATCACTTTCCCGGGGACCCCATACGTGGCCGGTGTGGTGGAAACGTCCCAGGAGCTCCAGTTGTTCGAGCTGAATCGCATCTACCGCAGCAGCCACTTCGGCCTCCTGGCCGTTCGGCACACTCGACAGGACGGTGTCCAATTCCTCCGCATTACGGTAGACCATAAATGACGGCCGAACCGTGTTCGGTTGCCGTATGTGAAAAACAAGACTCAAGAGAACGTCCGGCCGTCTCCGGAGGTGGCTATGAAACACGTCTCTATCCTGTCAACGATCCTGCTGGCCCACCTGCTTGCGGTGGATGGTACGGCAGAGTCGATCCGCCTCAGCGGCGGCGTGTATCGCGGCCAGAGACTGGATGCGCCGCTGACGGATTTTCTGGAGGTCGAGCTGAGTCGCCACAGCGGCGTGCAGGTGCTTGATCGACGGCACATCGACCAACTCGTCCAGGAACTTGCGATTGCTGCGACCGGCCGCAATCCGATCGGACGCCTTCGCTTGGGGCGGTTGCTCCGCGTGGACGTGTTTGTGTGGTTGCGGCTGACCGAGAATGGAGGCGTGTTGGAAATCGTTGAGGCTGCGACCGGTCGCGGCCTGGCGGTAAAGCGCATAGCATTCAAACAGGAAAAGCTCAAAGCACACTTGCGCTGGCTGGCTACACAGGCGGTGGATATTGCCAAGCGCGGCGCTAAACCGCTGGATAACGCCAAGCTGACCCTTGGCCTGGCGACGCCGTTGTTCCCTCAAACATCGAGCGCGGCATGGAAAAGGCGTCTGGACGCGCTGCTCACCTCGATTGAACAAGACTTTCAGAAAGCCGGCGCCACACGGCTGCACCGGCGATTTACCAGCGAGCTGATCACAGAGAACTGGTGGCAGGAGGTCGGCTTTACCGAAGCACAGCGAAAGCGCCTACCGCTATTGGGCGCGCGACTGGTGCTCGTGCCGCGACTCGTTGCTCAGCCGCCGAAGCTGGAGTTGGGACTGTTAGACACAAGTACTGGCCGGCGCGTAGGCCTTAAAGGTTGGTCTTTCCAGGAAGCCGAAACAAGCGCCGGGCGTCGCGAGATTCTCCTTTGGCTGCGCCAGCAGCTTCAACGGCTCAGGCCCGCCGAGAGCAAAGTCACCACCGCCGCCAATGCGCACCACACAACCACCGTTGCGGTTGACCGTATCGCCCCCGAAACGCTCGAAGTTTTCTACAAAGGCCTGCTGCTTCACAACCAGGGCCGGTACTTCGAGGCCATGCCCCTGTTTCGCGACGCCTATCAACGCGACAACCGACTGCGCGAGCCCATCCGGTGGTTGCGAAGCTGCTACCGGCTTACCGGCTTCAAAGAGATCGACGAAAACTACGCTGCCCAGATGCGGAATGCCAAAAACAATCCATTCCGGTTTAGCGCGCCCTCGGCGAGAATCGTGCAAAGCGATCCCGGCGTGTCCCTGTTGGGTGTGACGGCTGGACCGGGAGAGCGCTCCACGCCGGCAGGTCCCCTGGGAATGCTGCTGATCGACAGTCTGCACGTGCACACCGGGCTTCCCGTGCTGCTGGCTGAAGACCTGGCCTCCTTGCGGGAGGAATACGACCTGTTGGTCGGCCTGGAGCATACGCGCGGCACGACCTGGCAAACGGCCCCTCCCCTGCTCTTGACAGATGCCGTCACCGCGCACCTGAGGAAAGAAGACGGCAAGCTTCGCCTGCGGCTTTGTTCGGTTCGCCACCTCGATCCAATGTCGATTCGAGCGGTCACTGTAACGCTCGACGATGGAGAGCGTTGGAAGAAAAAGATTGAGGAAGCCGTGGCCCAGCTCTACCCGGCCGACGGTAGCCAGCGGGGCGCGTGGAAGCCGCCGGCTCCTGTGATTGGGGAAACGGAGTCCCAACTTCTTGCTCGACTCAAAGTACGGTACCACGACGAAGATTGCCTGAAGCTGTTGGCTCTCAACCCTGCCCACATCTGGTACGTGGGCCGATTTCCACTCCGGCGAAGGGAACCCCTTCTCTACCGGACGCCCGCCCAGATCGGCCTGGAAGCCTGGGCCATCCGCCAGATGCCACTCGATCACCCCGAGCGCCCGTGGTTCGAGTTCGCTTATCTCAAATACTTCGGTCCACACACGCGACCTGATCGGAATGTGGCGAACCCGCCAGATTACCTCACCCAGTTGAAACGGCTGGCCAACCGATATCCGAAGCATCTGGTCGGACTGGTCAGCCGATACAACCTGATGCTGTTCGAGTTGAGCCCGAACAATTATGAATCCGTGCAGCAACGAATGGCCAAGATCATAGCCGAAGTCGAAGCGGCTCACTCACCTCGGGTTCCGCCCCACACACTGGCGGCTATCAAGAGAATGGAATCAGCCTTGCGCTATGTTCTGCGAAAGCCTGGCGGCAGGCCGGCCAAACTGATCCGTGACGGCTTCTGCATCCAAGCCACGCACTATCCACGTAGCAGCACGGTTGGCATGAACCCCGGTGCCTTAACCGGCAATCCTACGTTGGAGAACGAACTTCTCCAGCCTGATAGCCTGGCAAAGATGCACCTTGAGTTGCGGGCCTATCTGATGCTGCGCGATCATGATGCAATCCCACCTTCATTTTACAGAAAACTAATCCAACGGTACGGAAGTGGCTCCGACCCCGTTAAATACGCCGTGCTCCGGTTTGGCCAAGTGACCACGAACCGGAGGTTGACCGAGGAGATGAAGGCCGACCTGGCAGTCCTCTGCGCCGCATACGGCCGGGCCGTTGTTGAACTGTTTCAGGCCGATCCGGTCCCCTTGCGGCGCTATGAGCCCGGCTCGGTTGTTCACAATCTGAAGCGGCTGGCGCGCCGCTGGCCTGCCGACGGGGCGTTTGTGCAGCCTTACAAACTGGCTCGAGATGCGGCCTTGCGAGCCTTCGTCGAAGGCCGGCTCCACCACCTCAGCGACCCCGACGTTGAGTTGTTCTTCAGGTTGATCGCTCAGGATAACGATCCTGAATGCGAAGCGATTGTGCGCAATTGGGCCAAAGGCTCCTGGGACAACGATCCCCTTACAGATCATCGCTGGCTGGCCTATACCCGCTGGAAAAAACCGCATGGAACCAAACTAGACGTGGCCAATGCCTATCGCGAATACCTGCCACGGCTTCACCAGCGCTACGACCACCAGCCGAAGACGGCCCGGGTGGCCAGGCTCTACGGACAATTCGTTATCGTGTTCTACCGCGCCGGCGATTACCAAACTGCCCGACCGCTATTGGAACAAATCGTCAATTGGCGGGATGACAAGGGCGAACCACCTGCCCCAGAGACGCACGCTCTGGCCCTCTACCTGCTGGCTTTGCTTCATCAGGGGGACGGCAACACGCCCCGCGCGCTCGAGCTGGCCACCAAATCACTCACCTACGTGGGGGATCAGCCCGTTCATTTAGGCGACAACATTACCCCGAACGGACGCTTCGACGGAAGTCGTCGTGGCGTCTTCCAAACCATGATCAGCGAGTTGATCACCCAACTACGCAAAGATCCCCAAACGCCGTTTAAGAATCCATTCGGTCCGACGGACAAATGGTAGTGCGTCAGGCGCAGCCTCAAATTCATCACAAAAAGGAAGACTGAAGAATGAGAAATCTTCTGCGTTGGCAAAACATGGCAATCAGTCTGGTGCTGCTGGCTGCCTTGCCTGTGATGGCAGGCCAGAATCAAGGCCAGGAAAACGTGACGACCGTTTATCCTTTGGCGATCTTGCCATTCGAAGAACGCGGTCGCGATGCCAAGGAACTTGGCGCCAAAGTCACCACCGCAGCAGCGTATTTGCGTCGTCGCGGCCCGGCCGCCGTGGAAGTACCGCAACTATACCTCCAGAGGTGCCGGGCTCGAACCGGATCCGCTGCCTTCTGAGCGAACCCGACTTGTTGTTCTTCTGTTTGTGCCCGCTCGGCGACCGGATCTATATCGGCACCAGCAAGGGGCTATACTGTGTGGAGGCAGACCCGTTTCTGAAGATGGTAAAGATGAAGCAACCGGCCGAACAAGCCCTTTAGGCCGACGCGGCAACCGCGCCGCTTCAGAGCGACGTTGGGGCCGTGAACAGGTACACATGTGCGGGGGAGCATTGCATGGCAGAAAGTACAACCGGATCCTTGGTTTGTCGGCTAACGGCCTGTGTGCTGTCTGCGGGACTGCTGGGTTCGTCCGTCCGTCCGGCAGCGGGCAGCGACGAGGCCACCGGGCCAGAACCGCAACGTCATCGCCCCACGGCCGCCTTTCTCGATCTGGACGGCTCGCCGCTTGCCGGTCTGCTGGAAGGGCGCCTGCTGGAGAGCGCCAGTGCGGTCTGGTTGGAACGCAACGCGATCGAAGAAATCCAACGTGAGCAAAAACTCCAAGGCCTGGTGGACGCGGCGGCCACGCGGCGCAGGGCGTCAATCGGAAAGCTGCTCAACGCCGACTTGCTAGTGCTGCTGAGGCACCTTGAGACGCCCAAGGAGCACGTGCAGTTGGTCGTCTGCGAGACCAGCCGCGGGCTGAGGTTGGCCGTCCACCGGGTGGTGATATCGCCTAAGGTGGAAGAGGACGTGCGGCGGCTTTCCGCCTTTGTGGAGCGGGCAATCGAGAAGCGCGGGCAAGAGATCCGCGAGATCTGCGCGATCCCGCTCTTCGTCTCCAACGACCTGACCTACGAAAACGAGCATCTCAAGGCAGCCTTCGCGAAGCTGGCCGAAGAGACCGTCCGCAACCGGCCGGGCCTGCTGTTGGTCGAACTGGAAGAAGCCCGGGCAATCGCCAGGGAGGTCGCCCTGAGCGGCCGGCAACTCCGTCGCCCGACGCCGCTGTACCTGCTGGGCGAGTTCCGGCACGAAGGCAGGGGCGACAAGCAGAAGGCAACCCTGCGGATGCGAGTAATGCGAGGGCAGCATGTGCTGGCAAGCCGCCAGGCAACCGGCCTATCGCCCGATGGCGCTGCAAAGTTCGTTCAACGTGCATCCGGCGAGTTGCTCGGGCAGACGATCGGCATCCGGCCAATGCCGCCCAACTCGAAGCTCGAGGCCGAACAGCTTGCCGACCGGGCGGCCACCTTTCACCTGCTGGGGGCATGGGAAGAGGCCGCCACGCTGGCCGAAGCCAGCCTGTTGCTCGACTCGAAGCAGATGCGAATGCATCAAATCGCCGCCTCGTCGCTTGCTGCGCTGGCCAAGCCAACCGCCCGCTGGGAACACAAAAAGCCTCCGGAGACGATCGCGCATGGACTTCGTCTGTATCTTCGGGCCTTGGAGCATTACGAGGCCTACTTGTCCAGCGTGAAGCGCATCGGCTCGCGCGACACTCTCTTGTATCGGCGCGTGTGCTGGGCGATCAGTTGGTCGGGCTTGTTGAGAGAGCCCACCGGTCGTTCCCCCGACATTCGACCTATGGTGGCAAAGCTGCACAAGGAAGAGTTGGAGATCTACCGGCGAATGATTTACACGCGCTGCAAGATGGCGTCAGGCGACGAAGATCGGCTGATGTCGGCGGCACTCAGAAGACGTCCTGAGGAAGAGCAGTTGGATATTCTGCTGGAAATCGTCCAGGACATTCAGAATCTGCCTCAAGCAGAACGGCTCATTCGCGAGTTGACCCTCTGCTCTCACGGGCCTTCATTTCTGGACAGCCCGGCCGGACGTCGGTATCTTCAGTCGCTGGCGGCAATAGACAACGAGCAGGTGCAGCGAGCCGTCGGGCGGTTGCGAGATCTTGTCGAAAAGGATGCCGCGAAGCAGCAGCCGCAGGCTACCGTTGCTCGGACCAGGTCGGCCAGCCCGCAACTGCTGCGGTTCCAGCCGGTGGAAATCCGCCGTCCCCCAGCAGCGCAGTCTTCGGCGTTGCGGGGCTGGATTCCTGCCGGAGAGGGCGTCGACTTGGTTTGGACTTGGGCAGACCCTGCACTTTACCTGATGAAAGAACCGGGCCAACTCAAGAGAATCTGGTCGGGCAAACGCTTCATCGAGAGCGTCGATTACGACGGTCGCTTCGCCTGGGTCACCGTGTGGGGTTATCCCCATAAGCCGGCATTATTGGTAATCGACCCGCAACGGGAGAGGATTTGGGAAATCGACGAAGACGATGGGCTGCCAATCGCCCCCCAGGAAACGCTTCCCAATCCGCGCCGCAGCCAACGATTGTGGATCAAGGCGCTTGAGCCGGGCAGGGCTCTGCTGATCTCTTACTTCGGCCGAATGACCATCAGCAACGTCACGTTCGATCCCGACAACGGGGCCAAGATCCGAGTCTTCTTCGAGGCCCGCGTTCAACCGGATCTCACGGACCCGAAACGGTGGCGCAACCCGCATGTGGCGTTTCAGCCGAGATACATGCTGGGATTTCAAAAGGCAACCGACGACGCCAAGCCGCAGCGGCGCGTGTTGATCGGCGGCCGCCCCGGGTATGACAATGATTGGCCGTTGGTGGTCGACCCTGACACGGGCAAGGTAACCGTGGTGGAAACCAGCGTCAGAGACGGCCTCAATCCGAGACCCTTGGCTCGCACGCCAGACGCCGTGTTTCGCAGCAAGTACAACCGCCTTTACCGCATCGGCTTGCCCAGTTTTCGCCCCGAAATAATCCTGCCACGCGACGTTCCCGAGGGCTACTGCGTGAAACATGGAGACAAGTTCCTCATTTTCGGGCTGAAGTGCTGGCAGGTCGATCCGGCCGCCGAGCCCCAGCAGCGCGTTCGCGTGCTGGCTGACCGGGTGCCGTGGCCGTTCGAGGACCACAGTGTGATGGGTATGAAACTTGCCCGCGAAGGGAATCTGACGGCCGAAGAGCTGAAGTCGTACCGTCTGACGCTCCTCACTCGCAGCAATCACTTCGGACTGGTGGCGGTCCGGGAAGAACTTGAGCAGGTCAGTGAGGGTCATTTCCGTTTTGTGGGAGAAGAGGTCTTCCGGATCGTGCTGGACGAGGAAAAAGGGGCCGAATCACAATGAACTGCCGATTGTTCTCCTGCCTGGTTCTCGTAATGCTCGGCTTGGCCGCGCACAATCTTCGGGCCGGCGAGGACCAGAAGCCAACCGCGGCCTTTATCGACGTCAGTCACAGCCGGGTCGGCCCGTTGCTCGAGCAGAAGCTCCTCCAGTGCGAGACGACCGCCTGGCTGGAGCGAAACCAGATTGACGACCTGCTCCGCGAGCGGAAGCTGGTCTCCCTGATGGCCCCCGAAGCCGGTCCGCAGCGGACGACCGTCGGCAGGCTGTTGAAGGCCGATTTGCTCGTGCTGCTGAGACATTCAGAAACCCCCAAGGAGCACGTGCAAGTGGTCGTGTGTGAGACGAAGCGCGGGCTGCGGTTGGCCGTCCACCCGGTGGTGCTCTCGGCCAAGGTCGAAGAGGACGTGCAGCGACTTTTGTCCCTTGTCGAGGGGGCGATTGCCAAGTACGGCCAGGAGATTCGCGAAATCTGCGCGGTCCCGCCCTTCGTGTCCCACGACCTGACTTACGAGTACGGGCATCTGCAGGGAGCCTATGCGAAGCTCGTGGAGCAGGTGTTGCTCGACCGGCCGGGCGTTCTAGTGGTCGAGTTGGTGGAAGCCCGGGCCGTCGGCCGGGAGTTGGCCCTTTCCAATGCGGCAGACCGGCTGCGACGGCCCCTGCCGCTATACCTGTTGGGAGAGTTCCGTCACCATGAAAAGGACGACCGGAGGCAGGTCCACTTACAGCTTCAGATTCTCCGTGGCCGGGAGAAGCTGGCCCAGCAGACCACCGATCTCGATTCCGACAAAGCACCGGAATTCTTGCGCAAGACCGCCGCAGAGTTGATCGAGCAGACGGCCGGAGTGAAGCGGAAACTGCCAGACCCGGCGCAGGAAGCACGCCGCTTGGTCGACCGGGCCGCCCTGTTCGAGCAGCTCGGGCAGTGGGAGGAGGCGGCCGACCTGATCGAGGCCGCCTTGCTGCTGCAAAACGACAAGCAGTTCCACCAGCAAGCCGTCGACGCACATTATCAACTGACACGCGAGTACTTCTACAACGTGCGTCGGTCTTGGCAGGAGAGAGTTCGAGGGTTGGAGTATTACCTTCGCGGGCTCGAGCACCTGGAAGAGTTCTTGCGGACCACCGGTGACGTCAACGGGACGCGCCCCAAGGCACCCGGCGGCGCCATTCCCTTCTACATCAGGTCCCTCAGGGCAGCCATGAGGTCCAACCAGCCGGAAGAATTGATGAGCCATTTGAAGGAAGCGGCGGAAAGGGAACGCGAAATCCTGGTCCGCATCTTGAGAAGTCGGACTTACTCCGGCTACCGGATCGAGTTCAAGGTCTTCAATGCGCTCTGCCAGGCATTGCCCAAGAAAGAGCAGTTCGACCTCGCCTATCAGTTCCTAGTCGAATTCCAGGATCGGCCGCAACTGGAGGAACGAATTCTGCGGTACGCGCTGCGGACCGACACGGCCGAGGTTCTCAATAGCCCCGAAGGGGAGGCGTTCTTGTCGCGTCTGGAACGATCCGAGAATCCCAAGTTTCACTCCGGCGCGGAGTCGCTGCGAAAGGAGGCTGCAGCGGCCGTGGCACGGAGGCAACGGATCACCGAAGTGGTCGGCCCGAACCCGGTCCCCGACTCGCAGCCTGTGAAGTTCACTCCGATTCAATTCCCCGCCGTCAACGAAAAGGGGGACAAGCTCACGCTGACCCACTTTGTCAGTTACATTTCGGCGGGCCCGCAGACGGAAATCGCCTGGGACAGGTATCACCTCTGCGCGATCTCAAGGGAAGGTCCGTGGAAGGTGCTATGGAGCAGCTACGAACGTTTCTTGTCTCTGAAGCGTGCGGTTTTCGACGGGCGCTACGTCTGGGTGACGGTCAGCCGCTATCCGAAACCGCCGCTGCTGCTGTTTGTGGATCCGCAGAGCGGGGCCGTTTCGGAGATCACGGAAGAGGATGGGTTGCCGTGGGAGGAATCGGAAGACGTGCCCATGCGATCGATGCAGAGGCTGGGAGTATCGGCGGTTTCGCCCGGCCGCGTCTGTGTAGCCGGCTGGTTTGGCAGGAGTTGGATTGCCCTGGTTACGGTGGATCCGGACCGCGTCAGACCGGTCACGGTCGAGGTGATCCACGAGGCGCGTCGAACGGGGGCCAGGAACGGCCCGGAGCAATGGAAGGACCCCCACTTGGTGTTCCGCCCTGCCTACATGTTGACGCTGGCCGACAAGCCGCTCGCGGACCCCGAGGCACAACGGCGGGTCCTAGTTGGCCGTTCCAGCACGGTAGCCGGCGTGGCGGAGTATCCGCTGTTGGTCGATCCGAAAGCGCGACGCGTTTCGGTCATGCAGCCCGGATTCAACTTCGGTCTGTTCGACGGTCGCCCGACTAATCCCTCGCGATTTGCGAGCAGCCGGGGCGTTGTTTATTGCATTCTACCGACCAGAGACTTCCAGCGACGGCATCTCTATCGCCTCGGCTTTCCCGAGCTCGAGCCGGTCGTTTTTCTGCCCGACGTTCCCGAAGGTTGGCTGGTCTTCGACCGGGACCATTTGCACGTGGTGGGGCGCAAGTGGTGGAGAGTCCGAGAAGACGGCAAGCGTGTCGATGTGCTCGGCGACGTGCCCTGGTACTACCACACCGGCAGGCTCAAGAGGCCCGGACGCAATGCACTCCGTTTGTGCGAGATCTGTAACAGTCGCCGTTACGGTTTGCTCGCGGTCACGCAAAAGGTCGCTGGTCCTCTCACCAACGACCAGTGGACCACCTTTCAGGTCACGATCGACGACCCGAAAGAGGCCGATTCAAAATGAACTGCCGATCCTCCTGGTGCGCGATTCCCATAAGCCTTGCCTTGACCGCACATAACGTTTGGGCCGGCGAGGGGCGGAAGCCAACGGCGACCTTTATCGACGTCAGCCGTAGCCGGATCGGTCCGTTGATCAGACCGGTAATGAGACCATCGGCCTGGCATGGGGAGTCGGTGTCGAGGGCGGGGGCGGGCAGGGTCGCGGCAACACGTCGAGCCTGAAGTCGATGGCCACCGAGCTGATCGCCCGGCTCCGCAAGGATCCCGACGCCCCGTTCAGATCCCCGTTCGACAACCGCGGGCAGTAACCTCGCCACCCGGCGCAGGAGGCCTTCCCGGCGGACGTCCACTTCCCGGTTGCCTCTTTCCATCCCGCGGTCGGGCTGCGGCAGTCTCGTAATCCGCACGGCCTGCAGTCCCGCCACCGCCGTTACCACCCCAACCCGCCTCGCAGCCGACCGATCGCTACCTTTGCAGGAATAAGCTAGCTTCCTTAAGAAGACCTGCCTATTATTCCAGACAGGTCTTTCCTCGGGGGCAATCATAAGCCACCGGGTTTCCCTTCGCCTTGCCGTGCGCCGGGAAACCAGGGGCAAAAAGGGGCAGAGATCATGTCCGGGCTGCAGGCAGCCGACGCGGAAAGACGCCACCGTTGTGGGCATCGGGGTCGCCGAAAGGATTCGGCCAGGGCCCTTCTACTCGTGCGTTGCGGCTGGAAGAACCGCTGTGCCCGGCGGCAACGGCCCCATCTACGTCTTCTCCCGGATACAATTCGGCCCGACCAATCGGCTGGACACGCCGCCGCGCTCGTAAATAAAGTGAAGACCGAGGCCGCAACCGTGCAAATGTACTGACCCTGGACGAACGCCACAAATGATCGGGGCAGGAACAACATGAACGGCAGGAACCGTCGCATCCTCTACATGGAGCATGATCGTGCTGTGGCGAGTCTGGTCCGCAGACAGCTCGAGCGGTTGGGATACGTGGTCGACGTGGCCTGCGATGGTCATGAGGGACTGACAAAGTACACCTCCGGATGCTACGATGCGGTGGCCGTGAATCAGATCATGCCCGGCCCCAACGGACTGGATGTCATTCGTACCCTGGCCTCCCAGGGTCCTCTTCCGCCCACGATCATGGTCGCCGATGTGGGCAACGAGGCGATCGCCGCAGAGGCCTTGAAGCTGGGGGTCAGCGATTACCTTGTCAAGGACATGGCGGGAGGGTTCCTGCACTTCCTGCCCGCGGTGATCGAACGTGCCATCGAACATCGACAACTGGCTGACGAAAAACGGCGAGCCGAAGAAGAAGTCAGGGCGCTGAAGCAGCAGATCGAGTTTGTCCTGAGGGCGGCCAAGACGGGACTCCACATCCTCGGCCCCGACTACCATCTGCGATACGTGGACCCCAAATGGCAGGAAGTCTACGGCGACCCGGCCGGAAGAACCTGCTATGAGTACTTCATGGGACAAACTGAACGCTGCGAGAAATGTAGAATGGAAAAGGTCCTTCAGACCAAGCAGATCGCCGTTACCGAGGGATTCTTGCCGAAGGAAAAGAACCGGCCCGCTCAGATCACCAGCATCCCGTTCCGAGATCAGCACGGCGAGTGGTTGGTGGCCGAGGTGACCGTTGATATTAGCGCACAGAAGCGGATGGAAAGGGAATTGGCCGGGGCTCAAAAAATGGAGGCCATCGGCCGCCTGGCGGCGGGGATTGCCCACGAAATCAACACCCCAATGCAGTACATCGGAGACAACTCGCGATTCCTACAGGAGGGATTCGATGATCTGGGCAAACTGCTCGGCACGTTTGGCCGGCTATTGCAGGCTGCCAAGGACGAAACCGTCACGGACGAACTGATCTCCGAGATCGAGACCCAAATCCGCGGGGCCGACGTAGGATATTTGACCGCCGAAATCCCCGTCGCTATCCGCCAGTCGCTGGAGGGGGTCGACCGGGTGGCAACCATCATCCAGGCGATGAAAGAGTTCTCCCATCCCGGTGAGCAGAAGAAGCAAGCCGTGGATCTGAACCACGCCATCAAAAACGCCTTGGCCGTTTCGCGGAATGAGTGGAAGCACGTCGCCGAGGTGCTGACAGATTTCGATCCCAGCCTGCCGGCCGTCTATTGTCTGCCGGGCGACCTCAACCAGGCTGTGCTGAACTTGATTGTCAATGCCGCCTACGCCATTGCCGAAGTTGCGGGTGAGGGCGCCGGCGGCAAAGGCCTGATCACTATCCGTACCCGCCGCGAGGGAGATTGGGTCGAAATCCGGATGGAGGATACCGGCACGGGAATCCCGGAGGAAATCCGCTCCAAAGTGTTCGATCCTTTCTTCACTACCAAAGAGGTTGGCAAGGGGAGCGGACAAGGGCTGGCCATCGTGCACGCCATCGTCGTGGAGAAACACGGCGGAACCATCTCCTTCGAGACCCAGACCGGCCGGGGGACCACCTTCATCATCCGTTTGCCGATTTCCGGCCAACCCGCGAAGTCCAAAGACACCAAGCCGATCGAAACGGAATCCGCCTATTGACCCGGAAACATGCCTCCCGGATCGCCGCTGTAACGAATCCGACGACCGGCCACAATCCTCGTTCAGGCCAGTATGAAACACTTCACACGAACGAAGGGGCAGCCACCATGGAGCACGTCGTACTGCTGGTCGATGACGACAAGAACGTGATTCACGGGTTGACACGCAGCCTGCGGCAGCAACCGTATCGACTCTACACGGCCGAATCCGGCGACGAGGCTATCCGGATCCTCAAATCCCAAAACGTCGACGTAATCGTCACAGACGAAAAGATGCCGGGAATGTCCGGCTGCGATCTGATCGCCTGGGTCGCCAAGAACTACCCCGACGTCGTGCGAATCCTGCTCACCGGCCACACCACGGCCGAGATCGCGGTCCGGGCAATCAACGACGGTGCCGTCTACCACTTCTTTACCAAGCCCTGCCGCGACACCCACCTGATCATCGCCATCGACAAGGCTGTGGAGCAGCGGGAGCGACTGAAGGAGACCATCCGACTACGAGAATTCCGCCAGCACGAAATCGTGATCTTGGAACTCCTCGACGGCGACCTCGAGAACCTGATGCAGGTCGTCCTACACGACCTCCAGGTGTCGCTGAGAAACTTGTCCCGGTCGTGCGAGGAAGGACGCGAGGAAGCGCTTGGCCCGCTCGCCAAGGCGCTGCTCGACAGAAGCCTCGACGCCTCCGCGGAAGTGGAACGTCTGGTGGCCGATCTGCTCGCCAGTGTCCGAGCCCAAGGGTTGACACGCCCTGCGAATCAATCCGGCTCGGGCGGGAAACACGTGGCACTATTGCCGAACGCGCCGCCAAGCATGGCCAGCCCTCACATTCAACCGGCACCGGCGCCCGACCAGATCATTTGAGAGCAGGCGTACGAGCTTTCGGATCGAGTCAGGGCAAGCTCGGGAGAGAACAAACCGCATAGTTCACCAAACTGCCGTGACCCGCATTGCCGATATTCTCTGACGTGGCAAGTTGCCGGACAGCCGGCACAGCACCCCCCCGCTGCCGGCGTCACAGCGTTCCCCGCTGCCCGAGATCGATTACACCCGCAGATGTACAATACCTGGATCAATAGACGGAATGGCCGACGCGGCTCAAATCGTGCCCCCTCTCCTGAAAACGCTGCCGGTCGTGCCCCCGGAGATGCTCTTGAAACCCCCGGCACAATCTGAATATAATACAATGTGGTATGGTACCCCTTTGAGCGGCCCTCCAACCCACGATGCCGCTTGATCATTCCCTGGTCCGTCGTGAACAATTCCTTGATCGAGAACGCCCTGCGGGTCTTGCTGGCCGGTTCGCTGCTGGCCGCAGCCACGCTTGCCACTCCCACGGTCGTTCACTCCCACTGGGGAGGACGACTCCCCCACGATCACCATCCCCGGCAGCACGACCACGGAAAATGTGCCCAGCAGCACCAGCCCGGCGCTCGTCACCACGATCACCATCCCCTCCCGGCCACTTCCTTGGGAAACGACGAGCAGACACACCAACACGTCTACCTCGTGTTTCTGGGAACTGCCATACCGCTGTCCGGGCGTGAAGAGTCGAACCGGTCCGATCAGCAGTCACCTCCCTCCCGGGATCTGCTCTTCGCGGTCCCGCTGCGCAACCAACTGCCTGGCTCTGCCGGCCGCTGGTCTCCGCTGCGATGCCTGTTGGTCTCAGCGGTCGATTGCGGCAACGACTCGAAGGTCGTCGTCCAGCGGCCGGGCTTTGTCTGCATAGCTGCCCCGGTCCCTTTTCTGTGTGACCGTGCGCGCCACGAGCGCTCCGGGGTACTTCTGGCGTGAATCTCGCCACCTGCCGCGTCCCTCTGATGCCCTGACAGTGCCGCCGGCAGCGAGGGACGCTGTGCCGCCGGCAGCGAGGGACGCTGTGCCGCCGGCAGCGAGGGACGCTGTGCCGCCGGCAGCGAGGGACGCTGTGCCGCCGGCAGCGGGAGACGCGGCCCGTTCGTTCTGTTCCACGGATATGCGCACATCGGTGCGCGGGTTTTTCAGGTTCCCTAATTGAAGGAGTCGATTGATGAAGGTCCGATTCTCTCTCGCCATTGTGTCGGGTGTGGGTGTTCTTTGCCTTGGCATCTTTGCCGGCTGTGGGCAGGAGAGCCAGACACCCTCACCTCGCAGCGAAGGTCAACCGGCCGACGGTAATGGTCAAGATCAGGAGGTTGATCCGCACGACGTGCCGCTGACGGACCAACAGAAGGAGCAGTTGCGCGAAGAAACGGCGAAGTTTGCCGACGCCGTCGCCAAGATCAAGGAGTTGCGAGACACCGTCCAACGTGAGACGAAGGCCGGCCTGCCCGAGAATCCGTTGGAGGTGCACCAGGCATTGGACAAAGCCGACGTCCTCGTCCAGTGGTTGCCCAAGATCGCCCAAGACTCGGGCATTGCGCTAGAGTTCTTGCAGGAAACGATCACCCCGGCCGCCAACGAGTTGAGAGAGCTTTTCGACGAGGTCCATCTGAACATCGACAACAAGGTCGATCCGGACTTCGCGTCGGTCCAGCAGCAGATGGACGCGAAGATCGCCGAACTGGAAGCACTCGCTCAGTAACCACCGAGCGGCCCGTAGACTCCCGGAAGGAGAGATAATGATGCCTATTGTTCGATCGACACCGCCGGCACGCACCGTCGCCGTCCTGGTCTGGTTGGCCGGGACGGCGGCCCTCGGGCCGGCCACGGCGTTGGCCCACGAAAACCATGCCCCACTGCCGACCAAAGGGGTGACCGTGGCCGGCAACAACGTGTTGTTGTCGGACAAGGCCCGCAAAGCCATCGGCCTGACCACGGCGACGGTCACCTTCGCCGATTTGCACCGTACCGTGGAGGTCAACGCCCGGGTGGAACTGCCGTGGAACCAGCAGGCGATGATCACTTCGCTTGTTCCGGGCAAGATCGACCAGGTGCTGGTTCGGCCCGGGGAGACGGTCACGGCCGGCCAGGAGTTGGCCCGGGTCGTGAGCATGGAACTGGAAGCTATCCAGCTTGCCATGTTGCAGGCGGCCAGCGAAGTGGACCTGGCTCAGCGGCTAGTCGAACAGCGAAGGAGCCTCGACGCCGAAGGGGTGATCGCCGGGAAAAGCCTGCTGGAGGCCGAGACAACTCTGGCCCAAAAGACAGCCGAGCTTCATATCGCGGAAGAGAAGTTCCGTGCTTTGGGGATTAACGGCAAGACGCTGGAGACGATTCGCACCAGCGGCCAGCCGCTGCGGTTTATTTCCATCACCAGCCCCATCGCCGGCATCATCACGCACGCCGACGTTCGCATAGGGCAGACGGTGGTGCCGACCGACTTTCTCTTCCACACTGGCGCAAACACGGCTAGCGCGCCGACCAATCATCTCTACCACGTTGTCGATCCATCGACTGTGTGGATCGTCGGCGAGGTACTCGAATCCGACGTGCGTCACTTGGACAAGGGCCAGCCGGTAGCGGCCCGGTTCGCGGCATATCCCCAAAAGAGGTTTGACGGCGTGATCGACCATATACGGCTTAAGATGGACCGTCGCAGACGCACGCAGTCAGTTGTTATCGCCGTCGACAACCGCCAGGGATTGTTGCGGCCCGGCATGTTCGGCCGCGTGGGTATCGCGGTGCGGGTCGCCAAGCAGGCAATCGTCTGCCCCGCCGATGCCATCCTCAAGAGCCGCAGCGGTAGGTACGTGCTCGTCGAGCGGAAACCCGGCAAGTACGAGAGTCGTCCCGTCAAGCTCGGGCTAGCCAAGGGCAAACAGGTCGAAGTGCTCGAAGGGGTCTTTCCCGGTGACAAAGTGGTCGTCACGGGCGCGTACCTTCTGGCATCACTCTTGGGTAACGAGCACAAGGCGCGTACGTCCAGCGTCCAGGGGAACGCCCCGGAAGCAAGCGAGTCCAAAGGGCACTTGATAACCGTAGCCGACGCGACGGTCGAACTGCCGACCGACCGCCAGGCGTACGCCACCAGCCGAATTCAAGGCCGCATCACCCGCGTGCTGGTCGAGCCTAGCCAGCGGGTGGAAGCTGGGCAAGTGCTGGCCGAAGTCGACAGTCTGGAACTGCGAACGGTACAACTCGATCTGTTACAAACCGTCTCTCGGCTACGGCTAACCGAACAGTCCTTGACTCGCCTCGAACAGCTCGGCCCTCGCAACATCACGCCGCAGCGACGTATCTGGGAACTTCAAAACCAACGAGAGACGCTCCTGAACCAACTCGCGAGCTTCAAGCGAAAGCTCGCCTTCTTCGGGCTGACGGAAAAGGAAATCGTCCAGCTTGAACAAATCGACCTTGCCCGCAAAGAAGCTGAGATAAATCTCCTCACGGCGGTGCCGATCCGTGCTCCGGCAACTGGCTGGATCGTCGGCTTCCACGTGGTGCCCGGCCAGGTGGTCGATAGGCAGGACACCCTTTTCGAGATTCACGACCTCTCCAAGGTCTGGGTAAAAGGCTACGTGTTCGAGCGCGACGCCGCCGGGGTCTCCGTGGGACAGACGGCCCGAGTCACCTTCTCGGCGTTCCCCGAACTGGAGGCGGTCGGCCGAGTCGTCCGCATCGCCCCGACTATGGAGGAGCACGAGCAGGTCTTGCCCGTCTGGGTCGAGGTCGGCAATCCCGACCGCTTGCTCAAAGAAGGGATGCTGGCTCGCGTGACCGTGCTGGCCCAGGCGGCCGCGGCCAGCGACTCCGCGGCCACAACGGCCCAGCTACGGCAGGTCAAACCACGAAGGTAGGGAGACCGCGGCTTGTCGCGGCAGAGTGCCCATGCTCAATCACATCATCGCGTTCTGCTTGAGGAATCGGCTGGTCGTGTTGGCTGTAGCCGTGGTGCTGGTGATCTATGGCGGCCTCGAAGCGGTCCAGTTGCCGATCGACGTGTTTCCCAACCTCAACCGGCCCACCGTCACGATCATGACCGAGGCCCACGGCCTCGCGCCCGAAGAAGTGGAAGTGCTGGTCACCCGCCCAATCGAATCGGCGATGAACGGAGCGGGCGGTGTGCTCCGCGTGCGGTCGGCCTCGGGCATCGGGCTATCGATCGTGTGGGTCGAGTTCGACTGGGGCACCGACATCTACGTCGACCGGCAGATCGTCACCGAAAAACTGCAACTGGTGCGCCAGCGGTTGCCCGACGAGGCCCATCCGGTGATGGCCCCCATCAGTTCGATCATGGGCGAAATCATGTTGGTGGGCTTGCAGTCAACGGGCGATACCACGCCGATGGAAGTGCGAACGATCGCCGATTGGAAGGTCCGCCACCGGCTCTTGGCCGTCACCGGCGTATCGCAGGTGACCGTGATGGGCGGCGTGATGAAGCAGTATCAGGTGCTCACCTCGCCCGAGAAGCTCTCCCGCCACGACGTGACGCTGGACGAATTGACGGCCGCAGTGGAGAAGTCGAACGTCGTCACCGGCGGCGGGTTCCTGCTGAGCAAGAACGAAGAGGCGTTGATCCGTATCATTGGCAGGGCAAATACCCTGGACGATATCCTCGACACGGTGGTTCGGCCAGGCAATCCGGTCCCGATCACCATTCGCGAGGTGGCCGACGTCGTCCATGCCGGCCCGGTGCAACGCGGCGACGGCAGTATCGATGGTAATCCGGCCGTGATGCTTTCCATCCAGAAGCAACCAGGGGCCGACACGCTCACGCTCACGGAAGACATCCTCGGAGTGCTCGACGACATCCAGTCCGGCCTGCCCGACGACGTGATTATCGAGACGAACAGCTTCAAGCAGGCCGACTTCATCAAGGCGGCCATCGACAACGTCAAGGAGGCGATCCGCGACGGCGTTGTCTGGGTGATCGTGGTACTGTTCATTTTCTTGTGGAACTTCCGCACCAGCCTGATCACGCTCACGGCCATCCCGCTTTCGCTCATCCTGACCTTGCTGACATTCAGCTACTTCGACGTCTCGATCAACACCATGACGCTTGGCGGCCTGGCCGTGGCCATCGGCGAGTTGGTCGACGACTCGATCGTCGACATCGAAAACATCTTCCGGCGGTTGAAGGAAAACCGGCTCAAGCCCAATCCCGACAACCCGCTTAAGGTAATCTTCCTGGCCTCCTGCGAGGTCCGCAACAGCATCGTCTACGCCACGTTGATCGTGGTGCTGGTGGTCTTCCCGTTGTTCTCGCTGGCCGGGCTGGAAGGCCGCATGTTCGCACCGTTGGGCCTGGCCTATCTAACCACCCTGCTGGTCTCGCTCGTCGTCTCCCTGACCGTCACGCCCGTGCTGGCCTCGTACCTGCTACCGAAGGCGAAGTTCCTACAGCGGAAGGACGACCCGTTCCTGCTCAGGTGGCTCAAGCGGGCCGACACCTATCTGCTGAAGTTCACGCTGCGGCACAGCACCGCGGTGCTGGCCGTTGTCTCCATACTGGTTGTGCTCTCCGTAACAGGCATCCTCTGGATGGGCGGTGAGTTCCTGCCCAGCTTCAACGAAGGCACGCTCACCATCAGCGTCATCGCCCCGCCGGGCGTGAGCATGGAGGAATCGAACCGGATCGCGGGCACGATCGGGGATATGCTGCTGGAGATTCCCGAGGTGAGTCACGTTTCGCGACGAACCGGGCGCGCGGAACTGGACGAGCACGCCGAGAACGTCAACTTCTCCGAGGTCGACGTGGGCCTGATCCAGCCGGACAGACCCAAGCCGGGCATTCATTACGAAGTCCTTCGGGCGATTCCCGGGCTGCGACGCTACGGCGTAGTGAAGGTCGGCCGATCGCGAGACGAGGTGATGGCCGAAATCCGCGACATCGTGGCCGAGGTTCCCGGCGTGAAGGTCAACATCGGCCAGCCGATCTCGCACCGGCTGGACCACATGATGTCCGGCATCCGAGCACAAATCGCCGTGAAGCTCTTCGCGCCGGATGACGCCGATAGCATGGAGGAGCTTCGCGATCGGGCCCAAGACATCGCCGAGATGATGGCCGAGATTCCCGGCGTGGTCGATCTCCAGATCGAGCCGCAGGTCGACATCCCGCAGGTCCGCGTCACGATCCGCCGGCGGGAAGCGGCCCGATATGGTCTCGCCCCCGCCGACGTGGCCGAGGCCCTGGAAACCGCCTTGCAGGGCCGCACGGTCTCGCAAGTGCTCGAGGGCCGGAAAACGTTCGACCTGGTCGTCTGGTTCGACGAGCAAGCCCGCAACGATCTCGACGCCATCCGTTCGACGCTGATCAGCACGCCCGACGGTTCGCGAGTCGCCTTAGGCACGCTGGCCGACGTGATCGAGACCAAGGGACCGAACACCATCAACCGCGAGAAAGTCAAACGCCGCATTGTCGTGCAGTGCAATGCGGTCGGGCGGGACCTGGTGAGCGTGGTGCTCGACATTCAGGCTACCGCCGAAGAGAAGATCGAGCCGAACCTCAAGCAGGGCTACTATATCGAGTACGGCGGCCAATTCCAGGCCCAGCAGGACGCCAACCGGCGTTTGGCCTTCCTGGCTTGCTTCGCCGTGGCGGGTATCTTCCTGCTGCTCTTTCAGTGTCTGAACTCCTGGCGGGCCGCATTGCAGGTGATGGTGAACATCCCCCTGGCCGCAATCGGTTCGGTGATCGCGCTGCTTTGGGTCAACCAGCCAAGCGCGGAGGCCATCGCCGCCGCGTCGTGGTGGGAGTTGCCGGGCGTTTGGCTGGGGGCTTCGACGTTGTCGGTCGCCCATTGGGTGGGCTTCATTACGCTGGTCGGCATCGTCAGCCGTAACGGCATCATGATGATCTCGCACTATATCCACCTGATGAAGTACGAGGGCGAGGTCTTCGGCAAGGAGATGATCATCCGCGGCAGCCTGGAACGGCTCGCCCCGGTACTGATGACCGCTTTGACGACCACGATTGGCTTGGTGCCGCTGGCGCTGGGGGCCGGACAAACGGGCAAGGAAATCCTCCATCCGCTGGCGATCGTGGTGATCGGCGGGATGCTCAGTTCCACACTCTTGGACCAGATCGTCACCCCGGCCCTGTTCTACAAGTTCGGCCGCAAGGTCTACGAGAAAACCGGTGAGGAAGGAAGTCCGCAAGCGAGCGAGGATTCCGTGTTGTTACGGCTGGCCCGGGAGTTCGACTGAGACAGCGCTGCAACATGTGTGTGAGAGAGTACTTACAGCGGTGGTCTCCGATGGCTCGGAAAGACCAGATTGGCAAATCCGGGGATTAGGAGCCCGCCGGTTGCCGGCGGTCATCTTCCGGTGACCGTTGTGAGCCTCCTATTCGGGCCTGAGCGGCTGCGGACGCGGCCTTTCGTCTAATGAGATGCCCTTGGCGATTCCGAAATCCTTATTGAGAACGTGGGCGGTAATCTGTGGCACGACGCACCCCCCCCGGATTAGCAGAACGCCCGCTAAGCCGCGGCGCGTGCCAACATTCTGCTGCTCTTGGCGTCAGTAGGAGATCGCTATCATGGCACACGGATTCATTCGCGCGGCAGGATCATCGTTTTCGGCCTGGATGCTGCTGTTGGTGTTTCTCAGCTCAGCGGCAGCCCAGGATGGCCCTCCGATCAGTTATGGTCCCCCGCACAAGGAGCCTCGCCAGACGCTCCTGCAATGGAGCTACGGCACGAGCTTCGAGGGCGGAGCGCCGGGGCGGGACGAACCGCTGGTGGCCGACAGGCCGGACTTCACCGAGGCGAGCGTCACCGTGGGGCGGGGCGTGGCCCAACTCGAGCTCGGCTATACTTACACTTTCGACCGGCAGGCCGGCCAGAGCACCGACTCATACTCGTATCCCGAACCTTTGTTGCGCGTGGGCCTGTTGGCCGAGTGGCTGGAGTTCCGCGTCGGATGGAACTATGCCGAACAGATCAGCCGCAACGGCAGTGCCACGATTGCCCAATCGGGCGCAGAAGATCTGTATCTTGGAATCAAGATCGCCATGACTCCCCAAGAGGGAATCCTGCCCGAGACGGCGCTGATCCCGCAAATGACGGTCCCCAGCGGGGGGACCGTCTTCAGCGCCGCAGAAGTGCTGCCCGGGCTGAACTGGATCTATGCCTGGGAAATCAGCGACTGCCTTTCGATAGCCGGGAGTACACAAGGGAACGGGGCCATCGACGAGATAACCGGCGAACGATACTGGGAAATGGCCCAGTCGTTCGTCTTCGGTTACAGCCTCACGGAGCGGATGGGGGCCTACACCGAATGGTTCGCCTCCTTCCCTTACTCGGCCGATACCTCGAAGCCGGCACACTTCTTCAATGGAGGTTTCACCTTCCTGGTCAACAACAACCTGCAACTCGACGTGCGTGCCGGACTGGGACTGAACTCGGCTGCCGAAGATTACTTCGTCGGCGCAGGCAGCGCAATTCGGTTCTAGCCCCGGGCGCATCATCTTCCGGGACGTGCTTCAACTCCGCGTCGAGGTGGACGACCCCGCGGACGTGCTTCAACGCGTCAACGGCCTGCAGCACCTGCTGTACTACCTTGACGTGGTCCTGGTGGACGTAGACTCACGCTGGCTTGTGGATGTTCGACACGGCCCAGCTTCCTCCTCTTCCTTTCGAGATTCGCCGCAGCCCCTTCACCACACCCCGTGAGTCCGACAAGATCGGCTGCCAAGGTCCACCGTCGGAGCCTCTTCGGCAGACCTCACCCGATCGGGGGGGCAACCGCGGAACCACTCGGTCGGCTGGGGTAGACACCTGCATACCGGGAGCTATCATTAGACTGTGATTCTTGGCTGTCTCTCTGTGCCTTCGGGGGAGGGCGTTCTGCCTCGCGCGTCCGTCGATCACACCCAAGATTTCCCTCCGCCGGACGAATCTTCCCTTGGGGAAACACATGCCGACGTGCAAAAAAGGAGGTGAATCATGTTGGGATTGGGAACCGTTTTTGTGGTCTGCGCCGTCGTCGGCGGTACGGTCCTGGTGCTACAGTTCGTTACGATGCTGATCGGGCTGGGCGGCGAAGCGCTGGATGTCGACATGAGCGGGGATTTCGATCATGGCGGTGATGTGGCGGGGGACCACCACGTGGGCTCCTCCTGGCTGTTCGGCGTGATCTCGCTTCGCACGGTGATTGCCGCGTTGACCTTCTTCGGACTGGCAGGCATGGCAGCCCGCACGGCAGAAATGGGCGCGTTCGGACAACTGGCCGTGGGCGTCGTCGCCGGGCTGGCGGCGATGTACGGGGTCTATTTTATAATGCTCAGCCTGAGCAAGCTGAAATCCGAAGGAACTCCGCGGGTGCAGCGGGCCGTGGGAAGACACGGCACGGTCTACATCACCATTCCCGCGGAAGAGTCGGGCACCGGGAAAATCCAGCTCAACCTGCAAAACCGGACCATGGAGTACCTGGCCCTGACTCCCGGGCACGCCCTGTCTCCGGGAGCTAAAATTGTGGTGACGGACATTATTACCTCAAATACCGTCGAAGTTGAACCTGTTTTGGAAACAGAAAGGAACGACCATGCTTAGTACTCTCCTATCTGCTCAACCCTTGCTATCTGAGAGCTGGTTCTGGGTGGGCGCGATCATTGTGTTCGTCGCGATCGTCTTCTTCGGGTTCGTGGGGCTGGTGCGGGCGACTTACAAACGATGCCCCAGCAACCGCGTGCTGGTCGTCTACGGGAAGACCGCACGTGATGAGCCGGCCGCCTGCATCGCCGGCGGCGCCCGGTTCGTGATCCCGCTGATGCAGGACTACGCCTGGATGAGCCTGGAACCGTTGCAGATCGAGGTCCCCTTGCGCGGGGCCCTCTCGCACGAAAACATCCGCGTCAACGTCCCCAGCGTGTTCACCGTGGCCATCGGGACCACCCCCGAACTGATGCAGAACGCGGCCATCCGCCTGTTGGGGCTCAGCCTCCGCGAGATCGAGAAGCAGGCATCGGAGATCATCTTCGGCCAACTCCGCCAGGTGATCGCCACCATGCAGATCGAGCAGATCAACCGTGACCGCGACGCGTTCCTGTCTCAAATCATGGCGAATCTCGAGCCGGAACTGACCAAGATCGGCCTGAAGCTGATCAACGTCAACATCACCGACATCACCGACGAGTCGGGCTACATCGAGGCCATCGGGCAGAAGGCCGCCTCGGAGGCCATTCAGACGGCCCGCGGCGACGTGGCCGACAACGAGAAGATGGGCGCCATCCGCGTGGCCGACGCCGAACGAGTGAAGTCGATCGAAGTGGCCAACAACCAGAGGGACCAGAAAATCGGTACCCGCGAGGCCATGCGAACGCAGGCCGTCCGGGTGGCCGATCTCCAAAAGGAGCAAACGATCGGCGAACAGTCGGCCGACTTCGAGAAAGAGGCCCAGGTCAAGCAGGCCGAACGGGACATGCGGGTGAAGCTGGCCGACGCTGACGCCCGGGCGGTGGAGGGCGAAAACCTCGCCAAGGCCGACGTCGCCGCCTCCCAGGCCAACTTGCAAGTGAAGAAGGCCGAAGCCTACCAGTTGGGCGAGAGCCGAAAGGTCACCGCCGAGGCCGCCGTGCTCGAGACCGAGCACCTCGCACGCGCCAAGGCAGCCGTGGCCGAGGCCCAACGGATCGAGGCCAAGCGCCGTGCCGAGCTGGAAGCCCCCGCCAAGGCCGAAAAGGCCAAGATCACCGTCGAGGCCGAGGCCGAGGCCGCCAAGCTGCGGATCGAGGCCGAAGGCGAAGCGTCGGCCATCTACGTCAAGCTGGAAGCCGAAGCCCGCGGCCAGTACGAAATCCTGGCCAAGAAGGGCGACGGACTGCAGCGGATCGTGGAGGCCTGCGGCGGGGCCCAGCAGGCGTTCCAGATGTTGATGCTGGAGCACTTCGACAACCTGGTCGATGCCTCCGCCAAGGCGATCTCCAACATCAAGTTCGACAAGGTCGTGGTCTGGGACACCCCCGACGGAAACGGCAGCAGCAGCACGGCCAACTGGCTGAGCAACATGGCCCGCACCCTGCCGCCGATGATGCAGGTGATGAAAGACATCGGCGGGGTGGAAGTGCCGGAGACCCTGGCCAACCTGGCCGGCGCCAACGACAAGAAGCCCGAGACCGCCCCCAAAAAGGACGTTCCCGAGCCGGAGGCATCCGTGCTGAACGATTGAGCGGACGCCTGCCGGCCCACCGAGTAACCGACCGAAGCCCACGCCCCGGCCCCGGGGCGTGGGTTTTTCTTCAACGATCCGACATAAAGCTGGAAACGCGGCTCAAATCGCCACTGACGTGTGCCACGGCCGTGTCGGCCGTGCAGGTTTTCTGCTGCTACCGGGCACGGCCGACACGGCCGTGGCACACCGGTTCTAGCTCGCTGTCGGGTCGTTGTTCTTTTTTGGCGTCGGGCAAACCCGCTACCGCGCACCGACCACCGTATTCTTCAACACTCCCACGCCCTCCAGCTCCACCTCGAGTACGTCGCCGGGCTTGATCTCGGCGGTCGTGCCGGCCGTGCCCGTGAAGATCAGGTCGCCCGGCTCGAGGGTCACGTGCCGGCTGGCGAAACTCACCAGCTCCGCCACGCTGAAGATCATCTGGCTGGTCCGCTCCTTCTGTTTCACCTCTCCGTTCTGGCGCAGCGTTAGCAGCAAATCGTCGTAATCGATGCCCGAGACGATCATCGGCCCGCAAGGCCCGAACGTATCGGAGCCCTTCGCACGCCACCACTGAGTGTCGTTCGACTGCCAATCGCGGGCACTGATGTCGTTCCCACAGGTAACGCCCAGCACGTAGTCCAGCGCCCGCTGTGGCGACACGTTCTTGGCCCGCTTGCCGATCACGATCACCAGCTCGGCCTCGTAGTGCACGTTGGTCGCTCCTTTGGGGATCACCACCTTTCCCCCGGGTGCGACCAGGCAGGAAGGAACCTTGAAGAACAACTGCGGTTGACTCGCCACCGACTCGTCGCCGACATGGCTCTTGTAGTTTCCTGCCGCGGCCAACACCTTGCTGGGCCGGCAGGGTACCAGCAGCTTGACCTCCGAGAGCTTGTGGGTCACGTCCGTGGGCTTCCACGAGCGGAACAGATTTCCCTCGAGTTGGAGCACCCGGTCTCCCTCCACGATCCCGTAGGCCACCGTGTCGCCGGCCCGGAACCGCACGTAGCGGGTCACCTTCTTCTGAGCGGCCATACTGCGACACTCCGCCCACACCAGTACCGCCAGCACGCTCAACACAATCGCCGGGAACTTTCGGTTACCCATCATCAAGGTCTCCTCTGCAAGAAGTGACGTTCAACGCGGCCCATTGCAGCGGGTCCGGACCCTCCGGCCGCCGCTGGACCATCATACCAGGCCCCCAACGGCGCGAACAGAAGACCGCTCGACGCCGATCTCCGACGTCTTCACCCATCACCGGCCGGTCACCTCCTGCCACCTCTGGAACATCGCCATCCCGTTGCGGCGCAGGCTCAACTGGGACCCGGCCAAGGAAGACTTCATCGGCGACCCCCAGGCCAGTTCCATGCTCAGCCGGAAGCAACGGGCGCCGTATACCATCGAGGCCTGAGCCCACGGGCCGTGTCGTCCACCATCAGGGGGGTGCACCTCGGCCGCGGTTTCATCGAGCCCGGCCGGATCGTCTTGTTTCACGGAGCCACGGGACGGATAATAGAAGTTGGACGCGCGCCAATTCCTCCGTCGCACCGTTTCTCGGAAAGAACTTATGGCCTACGCCACGGAATCCGCCGTCGGCACCTGGACCGCCGCCGATCTGGTTGAGCGATTCGGCCCGGTGCTGCTTCATCGTGTTCGATTCGATCCCGCGCCGGGCACAGCATCGGAACACGACGTGGTCGAGATCCACGACCGCGAAGATCGACTGTACGAACTGGTCGACGCGGCTTTGCTGGAGAAGACGGCCACGACCTACGACTCTTACCTGACTGGTCTGCTGGTGCACGTACTCGGGAGCTTCGTTGAAGCGAACGGTTTGGGAATCGTGCTGGGTCCGGATGGGGCGATGCGCCTGGCCCCCGGCCTGGTGAGGATCCCCGACGTCTCGTTCATCTCCTGGGGCCGGTTGCCCGGCCGCAAGGTTCCCCGTGACCCTATCGCCGATTTGGCCCCCGATCTGGCCGTCGAGGTAATCAGCAAGAGCAACACCCGCAAGGAAATGGAGCGGAAGCTCTCCGACTACTTCGCGGCCTCGGTTCGGCAGGTATGGTACGTCTACCCGGACCGTCGCGAGATACGGGTTTACGCCGCCCCCGACGAACATGCCCTTCTCACCCGGCAGCAGACGCTCGACGGCGGCCACCTCCTGCCGGGATTCAGCCTCGAACTGCAGCCGTTCTTCGCCGACCCCGGCCAAGTGCCCGAGTCTTGATCCCCCGCCGCCGCAAAGTCGCCCGGAGAAGCCCGTTTCACGCTCTCTCCCACTCCGTTGGGATTTGCGGGGACTATCTTGGAAGCCGGCCGATTTCGGTCTATCCTGCGCGTTCCGGCGGAGGCAAGGACCTAGGCAACCGGCCGAACTGATCTGCCGGTCGGATTACCTTGCAGGGGAGCACCCGGGCTCTGCGGTTGGCTCCGTGTTATTAGCGTCTCGGCTGGTGACGTTTCGTCAAAGCACTTGGTGGAATCTCGCCCGGCGTGCACGTCCTGCCCTTCGTTACTTGCGTAAGAAGAGCCATACGTGGCCGTGGCGCTGCTCGCCGGGTTTCAGGGCTTGCTCTTTGCGAGCGAGCATGTCTCGGGTGCGACTGAGTTGCCGCATCTGCCCGCGGAGCACTTCGAGTCTCTGCTTATGATCCTGCCCGTTCCGCGCCTGCTCGGGCTGCGGCGCTTGGAGCAGTTTCCCGTACTGACGGAATACGTCCGCCCAGCCTCTCAGCAGCTCGGCTCTCCGGGAGCGAACCTCTTCGCGCCACAGGATTTCCTCGTCACTGAGTTCCTTGACAAAACTCTTGCCATGGTCACCGACGAGCAGATCGAGCCGGCCGTCCTGGTTGAAGTCGGTCACGCAGATCTTTGCGTAAGTGCCCCGCTCGCTCTCCGGTTCAGGTGGGAGGACAAGGGTCTGCGCGGCGGCCAACTTGGGTTCCGCCGGGCTGCCGAGATTCCGATACCATAACACGCTCCCCTCGAGGGTGCCCACCACCAGATCGAGCTTGCCGTCGCCGTCCCAATCGGCAGCGGTCGGAGCCGAGCAGCCCGTGCCGGCGACGATCGGATTGCCCTCAGCGATCAGCGGTTGCGGCTTCCCGAAGGAATACCGCTTCGACGAACCATGATTGACGATCAGGTGGACTGCGCCGCCGATCGTTCCCACCATCAGATCCAGATCGCCGTCGGCATCCCAGTCGGCGGGAGAGACGGCCGCCGCAAGATCCACGTTGATTGGCTCGCCATCGCGGCCCCTGATCGGTTTCCTATCGCCAAAGCTGCCTCCCGGCTCACCGCGGAACAAATACAGTTCCCCGTTGAACGACCCGGAAATGACGTCGTTGAGCTTGTCGCCGTCGAGGTCCGCGACACGCGGACTGAACCCGGCGCATCATCCGTATGGGACACGGCCCAGGCCGGCACCCGCCTCGAACCACGCGTAGTCTTCAAACTTCGGCTGGCCGTTGGTCCCCACGTTGCGGTAGATCCGCAGCCTGCCCTCGTCGTGATAAATCTGTCCGACCAAGAGGTCGTTTCGCCCATCGCCGTCGAAGTCGACCACGAACGGGTGGGCGTGCCCCCCGTGTTCCACATCGATCGGCCGGCCACCGACGCGGACCGCAACCGGGTCTTCCAACTCGTCGCCGTTGACTTCCGCGGTGATTATCGCCCAAGCTACGATACCACCGACCACGAACGTCGAATTCATCGCGTGTCCCCTTTCATTAGTGTCCCCGTCAATGCCCCAACTTGGCGTACGCGGCCGCGACGTCCCAGACCAAAGCAGTCCCGTTGAGCATTCCGGAGACCAGGGTCTTCCCATCCGGAGAGAACGCGAGCGAGATGGCCCTTCCGTCATCGATCTCTATGTCGAGAAGCTTCCGCCCGCTGGCCGCATCCCACAGAACGATCGGAGCGGCAACAGGTCGTCGATTCGGATCTGGCGCCAAGCTCAACGCCAGGATTTCACCTCCCGGAGAGACGGCCAATGCGCTTGCCGTCGTGGATGGAACCTTGATGCTAAAGCGTTCCTTGCCCGTCGGCAGTTCCCGGGCGATCAGCTCGACGAACGAGCTGCCTTCAGAGCGAGACTTCTTGGTCATGAATACGGCCTTAGCGTCGGCTGCAAAACAACCCGCTCTAGAGAACGAAGTACGCTCGCCGACCGTGAATCTGCCAAGCTCCTTGCCTTCAGGCAGACTCCAATGCCGAACGGTCTGGCTTGCACTGAGACAAAAGAGTGATTTTCCGTCGGGTGAGAAAGTCATCTGGGGGAAATGGTGTTTATATCCGCGAAGCTCGGCCAGCTTTGCCCCTGTGCCGAACTCCCATACGTGGATAGTGCCGCCAGGAAAGGCACTCGTAAACGGTTCCGTTTCCGCCGCGACCGCCAGGAGCTTGCCGTCCTGCGACAAAGCTGCTCCCATCGCTCGCCCGGGCATGTCAATTACCCGTAGCTCTTTACCCGTCGCCACGCTGAAGAGCTTCACGACACCGACACGTTCTCGGGTCTTGGGGTCGCGGGCCTCGCCGGCCGCAACAACAGTCCGGCCGTCGGCTGAGAACAGTACCGCGCGGGCCCACAGGGTGCTTAGCCGAAACTTCTGGACCAGTCTACCGCCCACGGGATCCCACACCCGCACCATGCTGTCGGTGCCTGCGGTGGCCACGCGCCTTCCATCGCGAGCCCAGGATACACTCGTTACCTGCCCGCCATGCGACTCGAGGTGGTCCAGCAACCGCCGGCCCGTCGCGATGTCCCAAAGCCAAATACCGTTCTTGACGTCCAGTGAGGCCAGGATCTTGCCGTCCGGCGAAATCGCCGGCCCGTACTGTCCGTACTGTACCGTCGGCTCCCCGTCGATCGTGCGGATCACCTTCCCCGTCTGCACGTCCCAGATCCGAAGCCTTTCATAGTGTCCGGACGCCAGGATCTTCCCGTCTTCAGAGAGCGCGATTCTGCAGAGGCCCCGGTCGGGCTCCTCCGCCTCAAACTCGTCGAGCAGCTTGCCGGTGGCGGCGTCCCAAACCCGAAGCACTGAGATTGATGCGCCGACGCCGAACTCGGTCGTGCCCGGCTCGGTTCGGGCGCCTGTGGAGATGAACCTCTTTCCGCCGTTGATGAAGACCACCTGGCCAGCGCCCGCGTTCTCGATCACCAGCGGATCGGCCCCGGTTTCCAGATTCCACAGCCGGATGTCACCCCCTCCTGCCGCCAGAGTCTTTCCGTCGGGCGAAAAGGAAGCCCACCAGCCCGGTCCAAGCCTAAGCAGGTCCGCGCCGGTGGAAACGTCCCAAAGCCGTATCCAGCCGTCGGCGGCAGTCGCGAACGTACGGCCGTCGGGGGCATACGCGATGCTGTATACGTCCTCCTTTTGAGCCCTCTTCTTGTAGACTTCCTTCCCCGACTTGACGTCCCAGAGTCGAACGAGGCCGGATCGTCCGCCAGAAACCAAACGCTTTCCATCCGGAGAGAAGGCAATTGCCCGACTCCTGTCACTCTCCGTGCCGCGGTATCTGCGCAGCAGCCTGCCGGTACGCACGTCCCAGAGCCGAATCGAGTCCTCGTGCCCGCTCGAGGCCAGCGTTCGGCCGTCAGGAGAAAACGCAATTGTACGAGCGCCCTGCCGTTGGCACAGCCGCATCGTCCCAAGGCGTGTCAGCGCACCTTTGGGGATCGGATCGCCGTAGAGGTCCACCCGCTGTGAGTCGCTTGCATCAGGATTTCTACCCGCTTCCGTTGCGATGGGCTGGTCCGACAGGTCGGGCGTTTGTGCTTCCTGCGCGGACAAGGTGGGCCGGATCACCGCCAAGGGGATGAGCGTCGCTACGGCAACCATCACGGCCGCACCGACCGCGGTCCGCGAGATCGGGCGGCGGCTTCGGTCTTCCAGGACGGCTGTTACCCGGGCCCGCAATTGTGACCGCTGTGCCATCGCACTGGCAACGGAGAACAGGGACACCCCACCCCGAAGCGACTTGGCAACCTCCAACAGGTGCGACGCATAGCTCGACGGCTTCATTCCCGACAGCAACACCTGGTCGTCGCAGGCCTCTTCCCGCTCGATACGCAACCGCCGGGCCGCCCACCAAACCAGAGGATGCCACCAAT
>SDBV01001565.1_pt1 | contig 34459 bp, 48 predicted proteins | sample 2277081 | NCBI WGS metagenome assembly SDBV01 (sample SAMN10402039, study PRJNA504765) | marine sediment metagenome | isolation source: marine sediment core GS10_PC15, 223 cmbsf | place: Arctic Ocean: Southern Knipovich Ridge | collected 2010 | reverse complement strand
AGAAAAACCAGCGGACTTTGAGCAAATATCTAAAAGGGAAAAGTAGTAGCGAAGTTATGGAATATAGAATATTAAAGGCAGCATTTCAGGACTTCCGACTTTATTTATTGGAATTTGGATTAAGTCCTTCGGCGGCTGGAAATATTGATTTACCTGCTCCAGTTAAAGAGGAAAGTATAATTGCTAATATGTGGGATAAACGACATGAATAAATATAGAGCTGAAGAATATATTAACAAAGTTATGGACGGGCGGCAGATTGTATGTACCTTAACTAAAGGGGCGGTCAATCGGCATGTCAAAGATTTGAAAAGAATTGGGAATCCAGATTTCCCTTATTATTTTGATCCTAAAGGTGCCAAGGCAGCGATTATTTTTGTTCAGGAACTCAAGCATACCAAGGGTGAATGGGCGGATACTAGGAAACATAAAAATATAAATTTAATTCTTGAACCCTGGCAGCATTTTATATTCTGGTGTCTTTTTGGATGGCGGAAATTAAACGGTTTTCGACGATTCAACAAAGCTTATATTTCCTGTGCCAGGAAAAATGGTAAAACCGTCAAAGCGGCAGCGACAGCCAACTTTTGTTTTTTCGTAGATGATCCCCCCGAGATAGGTGCCGAGATTTATATGATCGCAACAAAAAGAGACCAGGCAAGAATCGCATGGGCCGAAGCGGAACGGCAGATTCGGAGCAATCAATTCTTGAAAGAAAAAGTAAAGACGTATAGACAAACCTCCACAGTGATGATACCCGGAACACCGGCTATGATGCGACCACTTGGAAAAGATAGCGATACTGAAGATGGACTTTCTCCTCATATGGTCGTTGTTGACGAATATCATGCCCATCGTGATAATTCCCAGGTTGAAGTTATGCAGGCAGGAATGGGAGCCAGAGAGCAACCATTGCTCTATATTATTACGACAGCTGGATTTGATTTGGACTGTGCCTGTTATACAGAGGAAAATGCTTTAGCAATTCAGATTCTGGAAGGTACGCTTGATCCTGTACCGGAGAATTATTTCTGTATAATTTATACTCTTGATATTGAAGATGATTGGACAGATCCGAATGTTTGGATCAAAGCAAATCCAAATTTGGGTGTGAGCATAAGTCGGCAATATATACAGGACCGGGTGGCAGAAGCTCTAGTTTCACCACCCAAAAGAAATAAAATTATGACTAAAAATCTCAATATCTGGACTCAAGCCGAAACTAGATGGATACTTCCAGAGGTCTGGGATGCTTGCGGATTTTCGGTTGATGCCGAAGCTCTTATCGGTCGTGACTGTTATGTTGGAATGGACTTAGGAGCAACTCAGGATTTAACAGCTTTGGCATTATGTTTCCCCCCCCTGGACTCGACCGGAAAATATGAATTTCTTTATCATTTTTTTCTACCGGAGGAAAACATAAAAGAAAAAGAAAGAAAGGATCATGTACCATATAGTTTTTGGGCAGAGAAAGGTTTGCTCATTTTGACGCCGGGGAATACAACTGATTATGATTTTGTGGAAGATATAATCCGTGAGGATGCTAAAAAATATAATATTAAACAGATTGCTCACGATCCCTGGAAAGCACATGAGATCGTGAATCATTTGCAAAATGAAGATTTTGAAATGATTGAAGTCCGACAAAATTATCATGGAATGGCTATCGGTACGGATACTTTTGAGAAAAAGGTTTTAGCAAAAGAGATTGCACATGGGAATCATCAAATTATGATTTGGAATATTGGTTGTACCGAGGTGAAATCTGATCGGCAAGGGAGTATCTGTCCAATGAAACCAGAGAGAAATCGAAGTGGCAAAAGGATTGATGGTACTATCGCCAGTATTTTAGCCTTGGGCAGAGCCACACTTAATGAAGATAAAGAAAGCACGTACGAAACCCATGGAGTAATTTCAATTTGAAACTTGACATATTTTGTTAAACGATATATATTATGAATATGTTTAGTTTGCTGTTTAAAATACCTAAAAATTTACATTCTCAATTCAAGAGTCATTGTTATAGTACTGGAAAAACCATGAGGGAGGTGCTAATAGAACTGATAGAAAAAGAATTAGAAAATCATAAGGATTGAGTGAGCCACAGCATAGAAGAAACCCACGGCAAAAGAGCGTGCCACTGCAAACGAGAAACCCAAAGAGCGTGAGCGAGCCATCTACGGTGAGAAAACCAATGAAGTTGAGCGAGCCAGTATTTATGAGTAAACCAGAGTCGTTGAGCGAGCCAGAACTGAAGAGAAAACCATGTTGCGGGAGCGAGCCATTGGTGATGAGAAAACCAGCAAAAATGAGCGAGCCAGGGACTAAGAGAAAACCACGTGTCAAGAGCGAATCAAAATCCCCCGCGTCATTAATTCCCTCCCAGGGGACGCGGGGGTTATTTAAATTGACGTTTAATAATACTTATTTTATATTCATATCTGGAGGACAATTATGTTTTTAAAAAAATGCGATTTTTGTGGAGTGACTGATGATGCAAATGATATATTTGAGATTCCCCAGCTATGTATACACATAGAGGAAGAGAAAACCGGCTATGACATTTGTCTAAATCATGTATGTAAAAAATGCCAAGATAAAATGTATGCTTTTATGAAATCGTTGATAACAAAGGAGATGTTATCTCAACATGAAAAGCGCAATAGATAGCGGATTATTCGCCCAATATGACGTAGTGATCGAAAAGGCGAAAACCAATTACTCTGCATATTCCCCGGATCTCCCTGGCTGCGTAGCGACAGGCGATACTATTGAAGAGGCTCAAGACAACATGATTTCTGCTATTCGAATGCATGTGGAGTGTAATTATGAAAAGTAAATTTGATTTATGGGATACCATTAAAGCCGCTTTATATCAGGCGACATGGATTGATCTTAGAGAAGTGATCAAAAAAAGAAGTAATGAACTTGTGGCGGATCCCGAACTTATCCTTGATGAGGCATGGGAAGCGACAAGCCGCTTGACAAAACCTGAAAAAACCCCGAAAATATAAATGCCCCTCGCCGCATGGGCATAAAGGCGCGTCTTTGTCCCAGCGACACTTACGCTTTGTGTGTAATTCGTAGGCGAAGGGTCATTTTCCTGGCACCACCGGCACACACCGACACCGTCAGAGAGGTTGTGTCATTACATTTTTAAATAGAATTAATCGAGCATTTAAAGCCTTTCGCGGTATTTCTCTCGCTGACTTCGATAAATATCTAGAACAGCAAGTATCCGGCACACCGACTCAATCGGGAGTTGAAGTTTCTAAAGATATTGCCATGAATTATTCAGTCGTTTTTAATGCTGTGGCGATTTATGGCGGCACTATCGGCAGCCTACCATGGATCCTCTATAAACGAATAGATGAAAAAAATAAAGTACGCTGGGTCGATCATCCTCTTTATAATTGTCTACACAACCAAGCAAATTCCGAAATGACTTCACTTGTCTGGCGAGAATTAAGCATGAATCATCTTTTGCTACAGGGAAATGCTTACTCTCAGATTATTAGAGACGGGGCAGGTCGGACAAAAGAATTATGGCCGCTTGATCCTGCCCTGACAGATATTAAACGAGATGATACTGGTAAAATATTTTATGAGCTCAGAATATCAGCCGGGAAGAATGAAATATTTCCAGTCGAAAACATTCTACATATTCCAGGACTTGGATATGATGGTAGACAAGGATACTCGGTATTGACTCTCGCCAGAGAAAGTTTGGGGCTGGGTCTTGGAATGGAAACATTTCAAGCGAGATTTTATGGTGCCGGCACAAATCTGGGTGCTATTTTTCAACACCCGGGGAAGCTTAGTGAAACGGCACATCAAAGTTTGGTAAAAGATTTGACAGAAAAATACGCTGGATTGTCTAAGTCCCATAGAGCAATAGTCCTTGAAGAGGGGATGGAATATAAAAAAGTGGGTATGCCTCTTCAAGATGCGCAATTCCTAGGAAGTAAGTTGTTTCAAATATTAGAGTTTTGTAGATGGTTTAATTTATCGGCATATAAATTAAAGGATTACAGCAATGCCACATTTTCCAATATCGAGCATTTAGCCATTGAGTTTGTTCAAGACAGTATACGTCCCTGGGCTGTACGATTTGAGCAACATGTAAACTGGAAATGTTTAAAGAATGACGAGAGAAAAGTATTATTTAACGAGATCCTTCTTGACGGTCTTCTCCGGGGAGATATAGAATCAAGAAACAAGGCACTTTCTGTCCAGCGGCTGAATGGAGCCATCTCAGCCAATGAGTGGCGAGCTATCGAGAATAGGAATCCTTTGGAAGGTCCCGCAGGCGATGCGATATGGAGGCCGCTTAATATGGTCGATGCAAATGCTCCTCCTGCAGAGAAGCCGGCCAATGATAAAGTAGAGGAGGAGCTGGAAGAAAAAAAGCTGGTGAATTTCGAGCTCCGGGCCTTGCGGGCGATAAAATCCAGGCGTCGGATGGCTGAAGCTTTCAAACCGTTATACCGAAACATGGAGAAGGAAATACTGGCAAAAGAACGGCCAGGTATTCTAAAAATCGCCAAGAAAACCCTTACTCAACGGGATACGGGTGATTTTATATTTGAATTAGATAAATTTTACAAAAAGTTTAGAAAGTTTATTTTCAATCAATTTGCTGGTATGAATAATGAATATGGAAATGCTATTTATCCAATTGCGGCCGAGGAAGTGAATGCGGACTCTGAGCAAACGGCTGAGTTTGCAGTTTATTTAAACGAATTTGCAGATCATAGTACGAACCGGTACGTGGAATCATCCAGGGGGCAGTTGAAACAGGTTGTATTGAAACACCGGGAGAACGATCCTGCAAAAGCTGTTGAGAAGCGGCTTGACGAATGGGATGAGAGACGGCCTGATAAGGTGGCTAACAGAGAGGTGATTGATGTTGGAAGCGGAATAGCGCAATTTGTATACTATGATGCTGGGTTTAGGACTGTGTGGGTCACTTTTGATAAGTCATGCCCATATTGTGAGTCTTTGAATAATAAAGTAATCAGTAGAGGTATGAATTTTATCAACGCGGGACAATCTTTTCAGCCAGAAGGGGCCGAGACGCCCTTGATCGTGACGCAAGGAATTAGCCATCCTCAAGCTCACCAGAATTGCGATTGCGGAATTTCGGCGGTATTATAGAATGAAAAAAGATTCAAAACATACTATTGAAACTATAAAAAAAATGAAGAAATCTGCAAATCCTTGGAATAAAGGAAAAAAAGGTATAATGCCAGAACCTTGGAATAAAGGCAAGATACTGGTCCCGTTGGAGATTAAAAAACAACATCATAAAGAGGCTGATAATAGATATAAAAAATCAGAGAATTATAAAATATGGAGAGATGAATATAGAAAACGGCCTGATGTGTTAGCAAAGGAGCGGGCGCAAACAATTAGTTATAGGAGTCAGTCAGATAATCATGGAAAAAGGACAGAATATCTCAATAGACCGGAAGTTAGAGCTCGAAATATAATACTACGCAGAGAAAATAGAAAAAGACCTGGAATTAAAGAACGAGAAAAAGAATATGAAAATAGGCCGGAAGTCAAAGAAAAACGAAGACAACACCAACAAGAATATTATCAACGACCTGAAGTTAAAGAACGTGGAAATAAATGGAGAAAAGAATATAGGAATAATAATCCATGTATAAAGTTAAAGAATAATATTTCGAGAGCCATACATCGTTCAATTAAAGAAAGTAAAAACGGAGAACATTGGGAGAAATTAGTAGGCTATACTTTACAAGATGTAATAGTTCATATAGAAAAACTTTTTACCGAAGGAATGACTTGGGATAAATTCTTAAAAGGTGAAATCCATTTGGATCACATCATACCTATAAGCAGATTTAATTTCAGTTCATATAATGATATTGATTTTAAAAGATGTTGGGCATTATCTAATTTACAACCATTGTGGATGTATGATAATTTAAGTAAAGGTGATAAAATAAAAGAACCATTCCAACCGTGTTTGGCATTGGAGATTGAAGCATGTTGACTATGACAGCTGCCACCTATATCATAAATCACAGTATAATAACTAATATGAAAGTAGAAGCACTGAAGATGGCGGAACTATACGAAAACAATATTAAAATAGAAATAAATATTAACAAAGAAAACGGGCTTGCCAAAATAAATATTATAGAGTATAATTTGTAATAGTAAGTCGGTCGGGAGGGTCGGTTTCGATCTGCTGGATATGCGTTGTCCACTCGGCCGCATTCTTTGATATAACATTTTGCATTATGCAGGCGGTAACCTGTGTAATGCGTTTGAAAAGACGGAGTACCCGCACGAACGGGCCTGTTCTACCGGACAGGTCCGTTTTTTTATTGGAGGAGATAATGCCGCTACCGAAACCAAAAAAAGATGAGAAACAAGATGATTTTATCAAACGGTGCATGTCAAACGACACAATGAAAGAAGAGTTTCCAGATAACGATCAACGATTAGCCGTCTGTTTTCAGAAATGGAAAGACAAAGATAAAAAAGATATGGAACCAGAAGAATCAAGAAAAGAGATTCCCAACGAAGACCCGACCGAAAAAGATATAATTACAGATATGGTAAGAACAGGTGATAACATCGAAAGGCGATTTCTTACAGATGTTGAATTACGAAAAGATGACAATGGTGATGGAAAAATAATTACTGGATATGCCGCGTTGTTCAATACATGGAGTGCTGATTTAGGATTCTTCAAAGAAAAGATTGAGAAAGGTGCGTTTAAAAAAACCATACAGGAGAATGATATCAGGGCACTTATCAACCATGATCCGAATTTGATTATCGGAAGAAGGAAAAATAAAACACTTGAACTTTGGGAAGACGATAAAGGACTGGGATTTAATATCAAATTACCTGACACGTCTTATGCTGATGATTTAAAAGAAAGTATTAAACGAAAGGACATCACGCAAAACTCTTTCGGCTTTCAAACGATTCAGGACGAATGGTCTAAGGACGGTAAAAAAAGAACTTTGAAAGAGGTTAAACTTTTCGATATATCACCAGTCACTTTCGCGGCCTACAAACAGACATCAGTAAAAATGCGAGGACTATTGGATGCCGGAATAGATTATGAAGCTTTAAATACGACTTTAATTCGAGCCAAAAAAGGAATCATTACAGATTCAGATATAGATTTATTTAAATCAACAAGAGAAATTCTTAAACGCTTTATTCCTGTTGAACAAGAGCCGCTCACTGTGGTCGTAGAAGATCCAGAGCACTCTGACCCAGAACCGGAGCCGGATTATACCACTCTAATTAGGGCGAGAATGGCGAGTATGGCGAGTAGAAAATATATAAATAGGAGTAAATTGTGATAAACAAAGATGAACTACAAGAAGAACTCCGAAAGCTTGACGCGCAGCTTCAAGAGATACGCAAAAAGAAAGAGCAGACAGCGGATGATATTAAGAAAGTAAATGAGTTGTGTGATCAGATGGAGGAGATCGTATCGAAGCTCGAAGCCGAGGAAAGAGCAGAAGGGATAACCGCTTCTTTGAATAAACCCAAAGGAAAGCCTGCAGGACTGGGGCAGCCGAACGAGGGCGAACAGAGAGGGTTTGAAAATTTCGGCGAGTATCTTCAGGCGGTAGCCAGGGCTTCATCGCCCGCCGGGCAGATGATCGCGGGTTTGCCTTGCGGAGTAATCGATAGACGATTGATTTATCAATCGGCTGAGCAGCGGAGTAGCGGTGCTGAAGAATCGACGCCTAGTCTCGGAGGTTTTCTTGTCCAGAAGGATTTCGGAACCGACATCATAAAAAAGGCACACGATACGGCTATGGTCTTTAATAAGGTCCGCAAAATACCGATCAGTGCCAACTCAAACGGTCTGAAAATACCTTTCATCGACGAAACCAGTAGGGCAAACGGATCGCGCTGGGGTGGGATCAGAGCATACTGGCTTGAGGAAGGTGGAACAAAAACGGACAGTAAACCTAAATTTGGTTTGCTGGAACTCTCACTGAAAAAGTTAATCGGGCTCTGTTATGCAACAGACGAACTTTTACAGGATGCTTCAGCGCTTGGAGCAGTAATTACCGAAGGATTCGCTGAAGAAATCGGATTCAAATTGGATGATGCGATGTTGAACGGCACTGGAGCAGGCCAACCGTTGGGGATTCTTAATGCAGCCTGTTTAGTCACGGTTGCAAAGGAAACTGGACAAACGGCAAAGACCATAATTTGGGAAAATATCAAAAAAATGTATGCTCAGATGTGGCCGAGATCATTAGTTAACGGCGGATGGCTGATCAATCAGAATTGCTGGACAGAGTTGATGAATATGTCAATACCGACTGGTACGGGCGGTATTCCTGTATGGTTACCGGCAAATTTAGCACAGGGTAGACCAAATTCTACTCTCATGGGGATGCCTGTAATGGCGGTAGAGCAATGTCAAACTTTAGGAACGAAGGGCGATGTTTATCTGGCCGATTGGACGCAATATCTCGCAATTACCAAGGGAGCTCTGCAAAGTGCATCCAGCATCCATGTCAAGTTTACCACAGATGAAATGACCTTTCGTTTTATATATAGAGTGGACGGTCAACCAATTTGGAATAACAGCATGACGCCATATAAAGACGCATCAACTAGCAAGCCAGTTTCGCCATTTTTGGCGTTAGCAAATAGAGCATAGGAGGAATGAAATGGTACATGGAATAACTTTAACAGAAGAAGGGCACTTTGTTACCTTACTTGCATCACAGAACATAACTGCGGCCGCAACCTCCGAGGTATTTAGTATGGAGAACTGGGCACATGCAACAATCATGGTGCAGGGAGGCGCAGGTAGCTCAACTACCATCACGGTGTCGGAATGTGATAATTTTACGCCGAGCAATGCAACAAAAATTATATTTGCTTATGCACAAGAAACCACAGCGGCGGGCGATACATTGACCGCACTTACAGATGCAACCACGGCAGGAGTCGCTCTTGGTACAGCAACGGGAGTCTTTACGATCATAGAAATTGACTCAGATCAAATGACTGATGGATTTCCATACTTGCAGATCAATTTATCTGATCCAGGGGCAGGGAAGCAGGTTAGTGCAGTAGCTATACTTTCGGGCGGCAGATATCAGGAGGATATTACTGCCACAGTAATTATATAAATTTTAAAATCTATCGCGGGGGACTATCCCCCGCGTATTAAAATGGACAGGGGGAACAACAATGGCTTATTCAAAGGTTCATTCAAGACATGAGTTGGGAAATTTAGTTTTTTGGGAAGAGGGCAATCGACAGCGTTGGGTAGAGGCTATCGGACCGAACGTTATTAAGTTCATCGAAGATTTCGCGGGCGATATTCTAGCGAATTGGACATCTACATCTTTAGGCGCTACTTCGGGAGTCGCTAGTTATGATACCGAGGGTGGTGCAATACTTCTCTATACTGGCGGAACTGATGGTGATGGATATGAGTTGCAAAAACTATCAGGTTTCAAATTTACAGCTAGTGATCCTATTTACTTCGGAGTGAGATGGAAAATTGTCGGAACTACCGGGGCTGGTTCATCTTCGATTTTCATGGGATTAGCAAATGAAGATACCTCTTTGATTGCAAGTACAAACGACGCAGTCTATTTTGACTCAGCATCTTCCGGTACTTCATTAAATTTCATCATTGAATCGGGCGGTACGGAAGTCAGCGTGGAAGCATTGGCTACAATCGTAGTGGATACCTGGTATACCGATGAATTTTACTGGGATGGAGATGATACTGTTACGGCTTGGCATAATGGTACAGAAATTGGTACAGGTTCTGCTGCTTCGATTGATCAAACTCAGATAATGGCCGTAAGTCTTGGCTGGGAAGATGAGGCTGGACACGCATCAGGAACTACCGGACTTGTAGTTGACTGGGTACGGGCAATTCAATTATTGGCTACTAGGTAAGGCAGGCCGATGGCCGTCAAACTGATAACATCAATCCAACGCTACTCAGGACTTGAAGCAGACACGAAACCAACGGCAGGTGTAGCTGTTGGCTCCACTTTCTGGGCAAGCGATGTAGGTCATAATATGGTCTATGATGGCTCAGCCTGGAACGATGTAGGGCCAAGCATCGATATACATTCTCATGGAGCTACAGTCGTAGTAGATCATACTGAGCATGCAGTACATGGCGGTGAGATGTTTGCAGCAACTTTTGCAGAAGCATTAGGTAGTGGGTCTACCTCCGTTATGTTATTCGAAACTCCTGGTAGTGCGATCGCTTCAGTACATTTTGTGGGTTTAATAGAAACAAGCGCCGCGGGAACATTAATTTTTACAGAATCGCCTAATGCTACTGTTGGAACTATTGTAACTGCGCAAAATAATAATCGCAGAATAGCAGGATCAAATGAAACATCAATAACGCATAGCGGAGCAATAACTTCAACGGGAAGTATATTACAGAATGGAGTGATCGGCGGTGGTGCCGGTAGTAAAATAGGCGGACAATTTGCTGGGCATAACGAATGGGAAACAAATGCCGAGACAAGATATTTATTACGATTCACGGCATCGGCTGCAACTAATGTGGCCTGGAATCTATTTTTTATCGAGGAGACATAGGAGTAAATTATGGCGGCTGTGGGGACGGTTACTACTTTAATTGAGGAGATTTTTGGAAGTGTCAAATTTATTTCTTGGTCGTGGGTCGGAGGAACGACAGAAACGACATTGAATGCGGGCACGACGACTAATTTTTATAATGGGAAGTTAATTTTCGCCGTAACAAACCCCGGCACGAGCGATGCCCCGGCCGCAAATTACGATGTTCAGATTCTTGACAAGAACGATATAGATTTATTAGCAAATAACGGCATGAATCGGGGACCTACTACAACAGAAACTATTTTGGAGGCTAATTTGGGGGCAGTAGCAAACAGCCAACTAGAGCTTTCTGTACAAAATTCTGGTAGTTCGGGAGCAGCTAATGGCGTGGTCTACTTATTTATAAGATAATTTATGTCAGTATAGAGATGATTAGAGATGATTAGCGATATTTCGATACTAATATTTTAAGGAGAAGTATTAATGCCTTTAAAGGGATATAAACAAACAGAAGAGCATATTAAAAAAATAAGTAATGCGCTTAAAAAAAGATTTAAAGATAAAACTAAACATCCTCTTTATGGAAAAATCTGTTCAGAAGAAACTAAGGAAAAAATAAGTATGGCGAATAGTGGGAAAAATCGGACAGAAGAGACAAAAAGGAAATTAAGCATCGCTAAAATAGGTCATAGGGTCTCTGAAAAAACAAAGGCAAAAATAAGTCAATCCAATATGGGCAAAGCGGGATGGAATAAAGGAAGAATCTGGTCTGATGAAACAAAACTGAAAATGAGTATAGCAAAAAAAGGGAAAATATTTAGCGAAGAGCATAGAAAGAATTTGAGTTTATCACACAAAGGTAAACCTGCACATAATAAAGGTATACCAATGTCAAAAGAACAGAAGTTAAAAATGAGTAAAATTCTTAAAGGCAAACCAGCATGGAATAAAGGGAAATCGTCATCTGATGAGGCCCGACAAAAATTAAGATTAGCGATATTAAAACAAATAAAAAGACGGACCGGAAAAGGGTCACCTCTTGTGCCGTTTTATAACGAACGAGCTTGTGAATATTTCAAACAGTTCGATGAGATTAACAAAACCAAAGGCCAGTATGCAACAAATGGAGGTGAACGTTGTATTCTGGGTTATTGGTTAGATTACATAAACCATTCTAAAAAAATAATAATTGAATGGGATGAAGAGGCACATTATGTAAATGGCAAATTAAAAGAAAAGGATATGATTAGACAAAAGGAAATAGAAGCACACTTTCCGGACTATACATTTATCAGAATCCGGGAGGCGGAATATATCCCGAAGGCAAATGAATTATTTCCAAGGCTGGTTGAGAATGGCATATAGCAATTTTGACAAAAAAGGTCGGCATAGAAAGTCCCGGCGTAAAATTAAGTATGAAGTTGGGATGCTTAGGCAGAATGAAAACGCAATAATAGAGGCGGAGGATAGGAAAAATGGCGTTAACGCTCGTGACCGCTCCCCTAATAGAGCCGGTTACACTGTACGAGATAAAACAGCATCTTAGACTCGACTCAGGTGTCTCCACAGACGAAGACAATCTTCTGAACGGTTATATTACGGTTGCCAGAGAAACATGTGAGCCGTTTCAGAATCGGGCTTATATTGATCAGACCTGGGATCTAGTACTTGATGATTGGCCGGCCGGAGACATAATTACAATTCCTAGACCTCCGCTAGGATCGGTTACGAGCATTACTTATTATGCAACCGGGGGGACTGCGGCCACGTTGACCGCAGGTACTTATATCATAGATAAAGACAGTGAGCCTGGTAGGGTCTCATTGGGATATGGGGAAGTATGGCCGAGCACGGTACTGCGGCCGGTTAAGGGTGTAATTGTCCGATTTTTGGCAGGTTATGGAAGTGCCGCCTCTTCTGTGCCAACAAAAATGAAACAGGCAATTAAATTATTGGTAGGGCATATGTATGAACATCGAGAGAATGCAGAGATTAAGAAGCTGGAGACTATACCTTTTGGGGTAGACAGTTTGCTGACTTTCGATAGGATTTGGCCGATATGAGAGCAGGTGAAATACGACATCGTTTGACTTTTAAGGGTCCGACTCATACAAATGACGGTAAGGGAGGAATAACGGAAACCTGGGGATCTGCTTTTACGATTTGGGGATCGCTTAAGCCACTTAAAGGAAAAGAGTTTTACGATTCGCAATTGATAAATGCGGAGATAACCGGAAAGGTGAAAATAAGATATCGGGATGATATTGACCCGACCATGCAAATATATTTCGGGACAAGAACATTCAAAATATTATCAATTATAGATCCGGAGGAACGGAACAGGGAATTAAATCTGATGGTAAAAGAGTTGGTAATAGTATGAACGTAGATGTGGCATATAAAATAAATTGGTCGGGTGATGAAGTCATAAAAGATATGGAAGAAGAGTTGATGAAATCATCCATGTCAACAGCCAACCGGGTAGCAGCAGATGCGAAGTCAAAAATAAACGAGGGGCCGGGGGATCCGATGCATTTAGCAGATACTATCCGGGCCCGGGCGGCCAGAAAAGAAAAATGGAAACCGGGGGCCTTTGTATTTGCCGGGGATAGAGACCGAGGAGTTTATTGGCATTATTTTGTTGAATATGGCACTTATGATAAAGGAGCTCGGCCATATATGAGACCTGCCGTTGACAAAAACTTTAACTTTTTTAAGGCTGAATCTGAACATGCTGCTCAGCGGGCGATCAATAAGGAACGGCGGGGGAAAACAAAACATTCGGCTAATTGGGGAGGTGCGAGAAGATAATGGCTACCGCAAAAAAGATTTGGAAAGGTGAAGCGACAATAAAATCTTCTGATGGTTATAGTGGTAGTGATGCTGATATAGGGACAAGCGGAACATATGTTTATTCAGGAGACATTGACCTGGAAACAAATGGATATGAAGCTTCGATAATTTATCTTGAGCATGATTCTTCTGGAACTACAGATAATATTATTTTGGGTATTTTTCCTTCTGTAGATGGCACGGATCGGGCAGATAATGCATTGATTGAAATAGAGTTTGATGCTACTTCGGGCACTGATACTCAAGAGCCCGGGATAGTTATAAAAGATTTACAACATTTTGAGGTGGGTGTTAAAGGAAGTGGGAGCGCTAATACCTTTGATTATCGTATTCGTTGGGACGCATGGAGGTGGGATATTAGCTAATGATTCAGCCATTTAGAGGAACACAGATTAATAGGACTCATCCACTCGTCAAAGGGTTGATAGGAGCTTGGCCGTTTAACGATGGAACCGGCTTAAAGACCTGGGATTATTCTGGCAATGCCAACAAGGGCACGCTTGAGGGCGGTGCTACCTGGGCGCCGGGACGCAGGGGGTGGGCGGTCAATTGCGACGGTGTGGATGGTAGAATAGATTGCGGGAATGCTGCGCCGCTGGATCAGATTGGCAATGGTGATTTTTCGGTTGTATTTCGGATGAAGTCAAAGGATGCGGTGCCGTTGAATTCGGGAGCGCTTCTTAATAAGCATGAAAATGCAAACAATACACTATGGTTATACGCCAATGAGACGCCCCGATTGGTTTTATTATTTTCAAAAACTGGCATCAGTGGTTTTTCAATTTTCGCAGCGAATCCTTTTGATGCACTCCGGCATCATATTGTAATAACCATTAATCGGACCATCGATAAAGCGTTTGCTTATATTGATTCAATTAAAGACAGCGTTGAAACTGATCTAAGCTCGCTTCCCGCAGATAGTTCAAATACAGGCAGACTTTCCTGGGGTGCAAGAGATAGTGGTGTAGCTTCCTACGAGGGTCTCCTATCCGACCTCCTCCTCTACAACCTTGCACTCACCCAGGAGAAAATCAACTGGCTCTACCGGGAGCCGTATGCGATGTTTGACGTATCGGAAAAGAGCCGGTTTTTTATCATATTGGTTCCGGGCAAATTAAATGTGGCCTTTACTGAAAAAAGACCGAGTATTGCTTTTAGTTGAGGGAAATAATGCCCGTTGATTTAACAACTAATGCCGTAGAACGGTCAACATATATAGTCGATGCTCAGTTTTCAAATGCGAGCGGTACGACTTTTGTACCTACTACAGTCAGTTGGACTTTAAGCAATCGAGCAGGAACCGATCAGAATGGCAGGACAGATGTTTCGACGACAGCGGCCACAACGGTTACTATTGTACTTTCGGGTAGCGACTTGACCCTAGTGGCGGGCGATGACGGGATGAGAATAATTTATTTTGAGGTATTATATGATTCTACTTTTGGAACAGGTTTAAAATTGAAAGAGGAAGCTAATTTTATTATTGATTCACTGGTGAATGTGTAATGGATATTTTTGAAGCCATCGGGACCGAGCTCTTAGGTGCTTCGGCAATAACGAATATTACCGGGACAAATATCTACCATGGCGACCGCCCGGAAAGCGGCGATCCTTGTATTAATTATTTTGAGGTAAGCTACATAGTATTTGCTCATAATGTGATGGAATCGCCCAGATATCAAATATCTTGCCGGGCTAGCACTCCAGGAGTAGCGCAAGACCTGGCCCGGAAAGTATGTGTATTGTTTCAGAGTATGAAAAGATCGGTAAGTAGTTTTGATATTCAAATGGCAACCGTGGAAGGAAAGTTTTTACTGCGGGAACTTGACACTAATCTGTGGCATGTTCCCGTAGATATAAGATTTTTGTATAACGAAAGCATAGTAAGCTAGGAGGCATATTATGGCGTTAGGACATTATCAACAAACGGCATTAGCAGTATCGGGGACTACACTGTTAGGTGGTTTTCAACTAGGCATTGCAGCCACGGCCGGAATATTTGCCGCCGGTAGCATGGCGACTATCTTGGGAATAGGGAATCTCACGAATTTTACTGAGAATCCTGAAATGACCACAACTCAAGCGGGGAATTCCAATGAGCCGGATAAGGCAGTAGCAAATCATACTCTGACTATTGAGTTTGAATTGCTTGAGTTTTATCCGCCCAACTGGAATACCATTCGGGGTGGTTCTCTTGATACAGAAAACACGGCAACGGCAGCCACTTATTTGACGGGTGGTACGGGTACCACAAACGTATTTTCAACCGGTGGATTGTCGGCAATAGATGCGAAGGCGTTCAAGTTTCTTAATTCGAAATTAATAGCCGGAACGACTGTAGAAACCGCACTAGTTGTTTATAAGGCGAGGATCGAGGCCGGGATGATCATTACTCCTAAAAGCGATCACGACACAGACCCTGTGACGGTATTGCCATTCACGCTTACCGGAGAGCTCGATACATCCAGAACCGCAGGGGACCAGCTCTATATCGTAGAATCTGAACTGGGGGTATAAATGGATAAACCGATTGTTTATGACTTGGATATTTTACGGCCGCCGTCTGAGTATGTTTTGCTTGGCAAGAGGAAAATAGACATCTCATTTATTCCTTCTGGTGTCGCTATTGATATTATGGAAATGCGGCAAAAGATGGAGGAACTTACCGATACCCCTGAGAAATTGAGAAAAATAGAGGAAGGCGGAAAAGCAGCACTTGAGAGTTTTCAACTTGCGGCTGAGATGTGTGCAAAGATAACGAAAAATCAACATGAAGAAATGGATAAAGAATGGCTATTGAAAAACACGAATGTAGTACAGCTGAAAAAACTAATCGAGCACATAACAAATGCCGTACTTAAAAGTCTTGAAAGCATGGAAGAGCCGGGAAAAAACTAGACGGCGGTCAGGCCGAACCTCTTAAGCTTGGCCGCTTGTTCGCGATAATGGGTATTCTCTACGGATGGAAAAAAGAATACCTATTAGAGAATATGTCTTTTGGACAAATTGTTATGTACTTAAATTATGGACTAGAGTTTAAATATCCGAAATCGGAAACCGGGTCAAAAAAACCTAGTGAGATGACGGCGGCAGAAATGCGAGCGGAAAGAGGAAAACTACGCAAACAATACGGGAATGTTGAGGGATTATAAATGGCAAATGTCGGTGATTTAGTAGTTAGAGTACTCGGAGATAACGCTCAATTCGATTCTGCTATTAATAAATCGAAAACAAAGTTTGAGAACTTTGCCAAATCAGCTAAAAATATTGGTGATAGTTTAAGTAAAGCAGGAAGAAAACTCACTACTTTTGTCACCCTTCCTATTCTCGGACTGGGTGCCGCTTTTGTAAAGGCGGCGGCGGATGCCGAGGAAACTAACAGTAAATTCAATGTTGTATTTCGAGATCAGGCTGATGCCGTTAGGGAATGGGCTAAAGAGTTCGCAGGGGCAACCGGGCGTTCCACGATTGAGAATATAAAGTTTCTTGCCAGTGTACAGGATTTATTTGTGCCGCTAGGTGTTACGAGGGACAAGGCGGCAGATCTTTCTAAGTCTGTAGTTACTCTTGCAACCGACATGTCCTCCTTCAATAATTTACCGACTGCGGATGTAATTAGAGATATACAGAGCGCCCTTGTGGGGAATCATGAGACCGTAAGAAAATATGGTGTTGTCTTAGATGAAGCGACCGTCAATCAAGAGCTCCTTAACATGGGAATTGTAGGAGGCAATAAAGCAGCTACTGCTGCGGAGAAAGCACTGGCCCGGCTTAATCTTATCATGGCGGGTACTACCGATGCCCAGGGCGATGCAATACGTACAGCCGATTCATTTACTAATAGATTCAGAGCGTTAAAGTCTAGCATAATAGATTTATCAGAAAGTTTTGGAAACTTATTGTTGCCTACTATCCAAAAGCTGGTTGAGGGTATTACTAAAGCCGTTAAATTTGTTGATGCATTAGATGAAGATCAAAAGAAATTAATTATTACTGTAGCAGCTCTAGCCGCGGCTATAGGGCCATTATTAATTGTAGTAGGGAAAATGATAGCTCTTTTTGCGGCAATGTCTGGGCCCGTCGGATGGATAACTTTGGCTGTAGTGGCGGTTGTGGCATTGAGTATTGCTATTTGGGGTCTCAATAAAGCTTCGAGAGAAGAAAAGAAGTTAGAAAAAGAAGTCATCGCCCTGAAAGATCAATTGACTAATGCCAGAGGCAAAGAACGAATAGCTATTCTTGAAACTACGCTTGCCAAACAGAAAGAGAGACTTGAAACCTTAGAGGGTATTAAGACTGAAGTAGAAAGACAAATAAGAATTCGTGCTAATATATCTGGAATAGCAGTTGCTCAAAAAGAATTCGGAGCCGAACTGGAAAAAGTAAATGAAAAACTTAAAGAGGCAAGTTTTGAATATGCGATATTGGCACTTCAAATAAAATCGGCCCATGAACAACAAAGAATCGAGATAGGGCAGAGAGAAATATTATTACCAATAATCGAGGAAGAAAAAGAAGGTAGAAAAGAATTAACCGATACTACAGATGATTTAACTGAATCATTAGGAAGATATTCTGAAAAACTTGGATTGTTGAGCGAACAAGAGATTGATTATACGAATATTTCTTTGGCTATGTATGCTGCCAGGAAACAAGCTGCTGAAGATGAAGCAAATGCTATAGCAGCGGCAGCTGAAGAAATAACACGAATAAGAAATACTCTCGCAGATGCTATTGTTTCTACTACTTTGGGAATAACATCAGCTTTATCACAAATATGGGGTAATTATTTCGCAACCTTATTGGCAGATGAAAGTTTAACAGAGAAAGAGCGGAAAAGGATTCGACATGATGCAGCTGTCACTTCTAGGAATTTAGCTTTATTCCAAGCGATTGTAGCTGGTGCACAAGCTGTCGTAAATGCTTTCGCAACACCACCTTTCTTACCTCTTGGTCTTGCTATGGGTGCCTTGGCAACAGTTTTGACTGGTTTTCAGATCGCTGCCATCGCAAGTACTCCAATACCCGCATTAGCCGAGGGTGGCATAATTCGAGAACCGACAATCCTATTAGCCGGTGAACGAGGGCCGGAGAAGATCACACCGCTGGGCGATGAGCAGCCCATTATCATAGGCATATCCATTGATGGCCGGGCACTCGATGCGACGATTACAAAGAATGTTCGTAATAGGAGAATATTGATAGACAAAGGCTCGCTAACATGAGAATAATCTACTCAAACCTATTGGACAATTACACTCTCACTGCAAGCCAGGAAGACTCTAATTATCCTGTAGAAAATGTACAGGATATTCGACTAGCGAAAACCTGGAGAACTATTACTGCTAGTGCCTCAACAGTGGTTATAGATGGTGGTGGTGCAAAACAAGATATATTTCAAGCTACGACTAATCTTCTTGAAGATACAGATAATTTGACATTATGGACTACTTCCGGATCAATCGTCACATCATCCGGCTTATTTTATGATAGTTCTGAATTTGCAAAAGTAGTGAATGCGGCCACGGCAGCAGGATTTATATATCAAGATGAAACCGCCACCGCCACTACACTTACTCCTTCAGGAAATGTGATATGTCGAAAAGGAAGTAGTGCAGGAAATATAGCCAAGATGCTCGTATATAATATAACTGGCTCAGCAGAAATATTTACAGTAATAGTCGATTTTGACAATTATCCTAATGCTCCGGGAACAGCCGTATCTGGTAATCTACGATGGTATGGATGGATCGATACAGAAACGGTTGAATTACATTATACATGTTCTGCTCTAGGTAATTTGACTGATGATATACAAGTTCGGCTTTTTGGCAGTCCCAATGCAACCATAAATGAATATACTTATTGGATGAGACCACAGTTAGAAAATTTGACCTATGATACTCCTTATGTAGATGGTTCTCGTGCAGCTAATCATCCAGACGAAACATTTGAGATGCGTTCACAATTCACGATTGATATGATTATAGAGCCATGGTTTGTTTATGGTACGAGTATTTCTCATAGATCTTGTGAATGGTATATAGATGCTACTCATAGATTTATAATTTATTATAACAAAGATGCTGATAAGTTTTATGTATGGTGGATTGATGGAGGTTCAGCTCGTCTATTAAATAGTCAACAATTCGACGATGGTTCATCCTATGTAAATATAAACCAACGCATAAGAATAATAGCTAGTATAGATTTAACAACCGGCGATACAACCGGCTCTCGGCTGATCGTGATTCCCCAGGAATCCGGCGCAATATTCGAAAACACATCCTGGTCAGGAAACATCGACGCTCTATCCTCCACTTTCCCCACTCTCTCATTCGGTCACGAATCCAGCACCAGCCGTGCTGACAGTCAATATGAATATCTCCGTATTTATGCCGGTACTCTGGTCGGCACGGTAAGCGACAATGATACTGCCGATGCGTTGTTGGCAGATATGGATACCATCCTTGAGAAAAACTACCTCGTAAAATTAACCGTCGACAGTGCCGCAATACTGAACCATAACCTGAGCGCGGACGCAACGATTAAAATAGAAGGCAATGATTATGATAGTTGGAACGGCCCGCCGGTTAGCGAAACTATGACTTGGCGAGCAGAAACGATAGTTAAATTTATCACTTCCGTTTCGTATCCCTTTTGGCGGTTTTCTATTGTTGATCCAAATGTTAATGACGGTTTTTTCGAGGTTGGACGGTTTATTCTAGGGCCGTATTTGCAAATCGACCCCTCGTCTCTGGTTGAGTTTCCCGAAAAGCATCCCAGGAGCGACGGGCAAAATTTTTCGATTTCAAATCAGATGTACAGTGATGTTGGAATAGAACATAAGGAACTTGACTACCGGTTTGAGCGTGCAGGAAACGCAATGAAAAATTCTATGGAAACAATGTGGGGTTCGGTCGGAAAATTCAAACCGTTTTTGTTTATGAATTTTGATACAGATTATAGTGTGATTGAACCTTTGTATTGTGCTATAATAGAAGACATTGTATTCGAATCACTTAAGTATAGTAAGTGGAATTTTGCATTGAATTTCAGGGAGTGTGACTGATGTACGGTCTTATTTATTGTGCAACAAATATAATTAATGGGAACAAGTATGTTGGGCAAACGATATATTCTTTAAAGGCAAGAATAAGAAGCCATAAACACGCAGCATTAGGAAAGGTTGATAAAACTTATTTCCATAAAGCATTAAAAAAATATAGTATGGACAATTTTATGTGGACTATTCTTTGCCATGTAGACAATAAAAAAGCTTTAGAAAAAGCTGAAATATATTGGATTGAATATCATGATACAATAAAAACTGGATATAATCTTAAAAAAGGTAGTGCTCATGGAGAATATTCTTATGAGGCAAAAGCCAAGATGAGCAAAGCGCATAAAGGAAGATCACTATCAGAAGAGACAAAAAGAAAATTAAGTATCATCAATAGTGGAAAAACTCTTTCTGAAGAACATAAAATAAAAATAGGTATGGCAAATAAAGGGAAAAAAGCTAGTAAAAAAACTATTGAAAAACTTCGACAGGCACAGCTTGGTAAAGTAGCATGGAATAAAGGATTAAAGGGAATACATTTTTCTGTAAGAACAGAATTTAAAAAAGGACAAGTATCTTTGATGAAAGGAAAACATCACACAGCCGAAGCCAAAGAAAAAAATAGGCAGGCTCATTTAGGAAAATCGGGGACTTTCAAAGGCAAGCATCATACAACGGAGGCAAAAGAAAAAAATAGATTGGCGCATCTCGGTCAAATACCATGGTGCAAAGGATTAAAATTAGGGCCTCAATCTGAAGAACATAGAAATAAAATAGGTGTAGCAAGAAAAGGACATATAGTAACAGAGGAAACAAGACAAAAAATACGTCTGCCACAACTAGGAAGAACTTTTACAGAAGAACATAAAAGAAAAATAAAAGAAGCTAGAAAAAATCAAATATTCACTGAAGAAACAAGATTAAAACTTAGTCTTGCCGCAAAAAAACAATGGGCAGATCCAGAAATTAAAATAAAGATGTCGAAAGCAATAAAAAACGGAAAAAGGTGGAACAACTAGAATGGCAGGAACGATTCTGGGAAACATCGCAACGGGGGTGTCGGATTGGACTTCTTGGATCTCCGCCACCGAACTGCAAAGGAAGGGCTTTCTTGCCATGAGCTTGACGAATCCTTCAGGTACAGCCGCCTCATCCATCGGTACAGGTAGTGTTATGGAACTAGCGGGCTCGCTATATCAATTTACAGAAACCGCAATTTCACTCGCCGCTGGCACACCCTCTGCAAATATAGGAGTATATTATACAGTAATTCCAAGTGCGGGTGGAACGACAGTAACAGTGGTAATGGAAGGTACGGCACCCACATGGATTGATTCAAAGCAGGGTTATTATGCATCGGCAGGGAGTTTAATCCGGTATATAGGCGGTTGCGATATAAAAACAGCAGGGACATATATCAATAAATTTTTATTTATCCCGGGACGAATACAGAAAAAAGTATTAGAAATCGGCGAATGGGACATGGGAACGGCAGCAACGTTGAGTGTTACACATTATCTAGTTGGTTTAAATATCAAACATGTAACTGCATTAATATTTGAAGATACTGAAACTAATTTATTTAAATTTGTAGGTCAACATGGCTTGATTGCAGGAACTGCCGGAGTTGGAGGTGGTATTCAGATAGCTCCAACTGTAATCAGTTTAAAGCGGATGGCAGGAGGATATTTTGAAACTAATGCTTTTGATGGTACAGCATCTACTGTAGCAAATCGTGGTTACGTTTTTATTGAATATGAGATATAAATGAACTGGTTAATTTTTATATTTGCATTAGAAATTGGATGGCTACCTATTGATTCTTTAAAAATGTATGAGCAGCCGATATCATATCAATCTAATCAATCTGGATATATTCAACTTGAATCAGAAATTGAATTATTCAAATACATTTTTGTAGGTGGTTCAATAAGGACTTATATTCACAAGAATAAAAACAACTATTCTTTCTGGCCCACACGAGATGGATTTTTAATTTATGCGGGTTTACGATATGAATTCTTGGAAATCGGATTTAGACATTATTGTACTCATCCTGTAGTACCCTGGGATTATCAATTCAATCCTATATGGGAAGGGGCTTATGAGGAGATATACTTTAGAATCAGTGGTAAGATTGGGGGCGATTAATATTGTCGACCTACACTGATTTCATAGCATCGCCGAATACTCAAAAGCAAACGATTGTAGAAATCGACATTTCCGAAGACTCTCTTTTTATTAACTACGAACCCGGTATATGGTTCATCACCTATCATGTCGATGAAAAAAACGTAACTTTTAATTTCGGCAACGGTGCTTTCGGGTATGGCAATTTTGGAAGCTCAGGAGTGGCCGATTTAACGAATAATAACGCTAGAGAAAAAATAGGCTCGGTTTGGGTTGATGATAAATTATATTTAAAAACTACCAGCCTAGCCGACCTACGCTCAAATAACGAATCATTCTTTTATGATACTTCTACTTTTCAATTACTCATGCACTTCGATGACTTTAACCCGCCCGAATGTTTCGATTTTATACAAATTGGAGTGACAAAAGGCTATGCTGTACAAACCGCATATTATGACGACATTTATTACGACGCCCGTGTTATTTCTATTCCTAATATAGTCAAACAGAAGGATCCGTTATTTTTTGGATTGATACGGTTCGAAGGTGGCAGCATTCAATTCCGGAATATAGACGGGCATTTTGATAATTGGTCAGGTCTGAATGTTTTCGGCCAACCATGCAGGATACTATTTGGCGAATTTGATTTTGATTATGCTGATTTTGAGACGGTGTTCGCCGGTACAATTGATGATTTCTCTCTTGAGAATGGTATTAATACCGTTAATGTTCAGGACAAAAGATGGGCACTTAGCCGCAAGATACCCGTTAATCATTTTGATTTGATAACCTATCCAAACCTCAAAACTCGTAATGCAGGCAAGTCCATTCCCTTGGGATATGGGGTGATAGGGAATGCTCCGGTTATCTGTACGGATGAAGAGGGTAGCGCACCATTCAATTTCAAAATTGTGGATACAACCGATTATGCGATCAAAGCAATTGACCAGGTATATGTTGACGATATATCGGTAAATCATGGAGATGAAGATTTAACCAATGCATCTTTTTCTTTATCAGCCGGGGTCTATAGTGCAAGGGATAAAGTTTCGGTTGACTTTCAAGGTTATGAAGTCGGCGGCACACTCATTGATAATGGTCTTGATATTATTAAAGATTTAATGGCGCTGTTTGCGGATGTCGCTTTTAACACTATCAATTATGATACAATCGAATGGGGTTCTGCGACATCTATTGTTAAGGATATGTGTCCATTTATCAGTAAAGAAAAAGCGATAGTCGATGTTATAGAGGATATTTGCAAATCAATACCCGGTAGCATGATACCCCAAGATGATGGACTCTATACTTTCAAAATTTATGATTCTTCAAAAGCGCCTGACAGAACAATAGAGGTGATGGAACTGCTTGAACCGCCGGGGGTAGTCTATGATTCAGAAGAATATCTATCTTCGGTATTGGTAAAATATAATAAGGATTGGAAAAATGATGATTTCGTAACTGAAATAGACATCAGTCAAGAGTCTGCTATCTTCCAACTCTATAAAGCAAAAAGGCAAAAAGATTTTGAGACCCTTCTAGTAACCGAGGCCGATGCTGAAAGTTTTGCTACGACCATTCTCGATATAGCTGGCACGATTGAACCGGTCTTCACAATCACAACGAAAACTCAAAACATTAACCTTGAGCTCGAAGATGTTGTTGATATTGAGGTATACATATTCCCAGACGGCACATACGGAACAGTACGATGCGAACTAATAGGTATAGAAAAAAATCTCACGAACTATACCGTTACTTTAACGTTACGACGTATTAGTGATGTAACCGCTAATATAGATCAGGCAAAATTAATCAAGTGGGAGGCATGATGAATAACGAACAATTAATTTTACAGAATCAAACAGAGATGTTGAAAGAAATAAGCGAGGTAAAACAGAATATTGGAAATATAAACGGCATGTTATCTCGATTAATTCCACAAATTAATGGATTAGAAAAAAGACAGGATACTTTTATCACTAAAAATATGTTATTATTAATAATCAGTATTTCGGCCGGGGTGTTTATTCCCGCGGGGGTGCTTTTAATGAAATTATTAGGTAACTAGTAAACTGGGAAGGAAACTATGGTCAAACTAGGATACATTCCCGACGGCCTGCCTGACATAATGAAATATTATGGCGTACCCGGCAGCCTCGACAGCGAGGGGTGGGCTCATGTAGACAGGAAGTGGTTTAAGGAAAACATTTCCTATTTTAAACTTTCATTCATTCTCCAACAAAGTTGGGATCAAAGGAAAATCAAAGGATTCATAGCTCATAATAAAGTTGGGCCGGCTATGATAGACGCCCTCGAAGAGATAAAAGATTATGCAGGATTAGAGTTTTTGCAGAAATATAAACTGGATCAGTGGGGTGGGGTATATAATCCCAGATGGAAAAAGGGCATAGAGGAACCATCGACACATATGTTTGGGATAGCAATGGATTTCTGTCCAGAGCTAGGCCCTTACGGAGAAGAATCGAGGATGCCTTGTTTCATTATGGAAGCTTTTGAGAAGCGAGGATTTATTAATCTCTGGATGCACGACGGTATGCATAACCAGGGAGCGAAAGGATACTAGGAGAATACAATGGGATTTTTTCGAGAGAAAAATGGCGATAAGTCTATGATGCGGTTGCTTGCCTTCATGAGTTTCATAGTAGGCACATTTGTAATGACTGCCGGTATATTGTTAGTTGGACTTGAAGAGGGCGCCGTTACAATCGTTATAGTCGGAGGCGCCCTTTCGGGTGGCGGCCAGGCATTCAAAAGTCTACAAAAGATGTTTGAGAAGTAACTTGACATAGTTTTGAGTCTATGATAGAGTTCAGAAGTCATGGTAGCAAATTCAAACAAAATTAATAGCCTCATTCCCCAGGAAACTTTGTTTCCAGTGTCTACCATGGCGGGGGAATGGGGCTTTTTTATTCAATTTGAAAAAACAAGTCCAGAATACGGTTGGATAAAACTAGATAATCGAAAAATAATCTCTTATGATTTATTATTATTTCTAAAGTATGAAGGACCAGGAGAATGGTATATCAGTTATTTTAAGAAAGATATGTTACGGGAAAACAATAATGAAAACCTGGACTAAAGCTATTATTGCAGTATTTATAACATTCACATTATTTTGGGGAGGATACGCTTATGTCAAAAATAATCTTAATAATACTTCTGATCTTAATACCGAAATCGACTTACTCCGAATCAATAACGCTAAGCTTTATCGCGAGTTTGAATCTGCTCGAAGCGAAGTTGATAGTCTTACAGACACTAACACAGACCTCCGAGATGAGAATAATCAAATTAGAGAAAAACTTATTAGGGCTGGGCAACGACTTGTGGGCAGCATTGAGCTCAGCTCAGAGCTCAGAGAAGATAATCGAGAGGCAGGCCAAATCATTAGAGAGTCTCTCGGTATCGTTAGAAAAATCCGAGAAGCTTACTCAAGAAATTGAAGCATCACAGGAATTGATAATCAAAGGATTCGAGAAAGAAATCAATCAATGGCAGATGCTATTCTTCGGTTTGGCGGGGGGCGCCCTGGGAGGACTGGTTGGATATTTTAGCGGGGATCTTCCTGGCGGATTAATAGGAGCCGGTGCTGGCGGCGGTGTCGGGGTAGTTTTAGCACTAATATTCTAAATAAGCACAAAATGCTTAATAAGCACAAATCACTTAATAGCTTTTTGAAAATAATATTTATTAAATAAACTAATCTATGATAGACTATGATTCATGGAAGCAGTAAAAATTAGATTTTATGAGATAACTAAGCGTACTTTTATACAATTTCAACCGACGATCCCGTGGTATTGGCTCGAAGAAATGGGCCTTAAAGAGGGCGACAGGGTAAATCTACTCAAAGACAAAGAGGGTAGGCTCATCCTTGTACCGGAGAAGCGGGAGCAATCCTCATGACGTATCTGCCCCGGGCTGGTTGCCTCCTTTCCAGCCTGGGGATTTTTAAGGAGTGAAAGATGAGCATATTGTACGACGGTTTTATATTTTTTGTCATAGTGTTGGTTATGGCTATTGGAATCACCTTGCCCATACTAGCAGTTAGGGACTGGATCAAAGAGAAAAGTAACGATAAATGAAACAAAAATATTTTAAATTTCATTTCGCTTTTGACAATCTTGACTTAGTTTACGAAACCGACGGCGAAAATGAAAAGGAAACATTAGTACGAGTCCGCAGGGATCTGCGGGGGAGGGGGTTGGTCGACAAAGGAATGGATAAGATAGCACATTCAGCTGTAGGTGGCTGAGTGTGCTATCCACCAGGAAGGGGGATTGTACCTGAAGCCTTTCCCCCTTCCACTTTAAATATGGAGGTGGATAGCATGAGAAGTTTAACACAGAGGCTACGGCCTCGCAAGGAAATCCAGTTCAGTAATGAATTGGTAGAAATCTACGGAGTATGGCTGGCATGTTCCGGGACTCGTAATCCCGGCTACAGATCGTCTTTCGACGATCCAGGCGAGGATGCGAACATTTCTCCTCTCATAATCAGGTCGATTAACGACAATCAAGATATTTACAAAGTAATCAATCACGCGGTTATCGAAATGGTCGAGGCCATATTAATTGACCAGGTGGAAGAACCGTCTCTTGAGAAGGAGGATTAACCATGGCAAATAAAACCATCCAAGAAGAAAAAGCGTTGATGCCGGTTAATCCTGAATCGCTTATCGCTCAAGCGATTGAGAAAAACGTACCTATTGAAATCATGGAGCGGCTTCTGGCAATGCGTAGAGAATTGAAAGAGGAGTGGTCGAGAGAAGAATATTTCAAAGCGCTGGCTTTATTTCAGCGATTCTGTCCAGCCATTCCAAAAGGAAAAAAGGTCTATGATAAACATGGAAAATATCGATATAGCTATGCCCCTCTCGATGTTATTGTAGAGGCGGTAAAAGACATAGCCGAACAATATGGATTTAGCCATACTACAAAAACAAAGCAGGATAACAAAAGCGTAACAGCGACCTGTCATGCTCATCATAAAGCAGGACATAGCGAATCAAGCGAATTCACAATTCCTATTGATTTTGACGCTTACATGAATGCGCCTCAAAAAGTCGGCACTGCCCGGTCTTATGCAAAACGATATGCTTTTTGTGATGTCTTCGGGATCATGACAACCGATGAGGATAACGACGCAAACGGCTTCGGCGATAAACCTGGAACGAAAACGGATAAGAAAAACGACGATAATGGGAAGAAAAAAACAGAAACACAAAACAACAATATGGATCAATATTCTATCCGGGATTATTACGAATGGGCAGTAATTAGGTTGGGAGCATTGCTGGACGAGAAACTAATCGGCCAAGATGGCTATGACGTCGAACTATTCGAACTCAAACGACTGCTTAAGGACAATAAAAACGAGCCTATGTGGGAAGAGTATTTGAAGTTGAGAAAGAAATACAAAAACTATTTGGACGATCAAAAAACAAAGACCGCCGAAACAGTCTGGGAACTCTGCATTAAGAAAATTGATCAGATGTTTGACGAAAAGCTTATCGACGAGACAAGACAAAATAATGAGATAGATTATTTACAGTCAAAGAAGGGCAATGCTGCTGAACTCAAATCAAGACTTGCGATTTTAGAGACAGAGCATAAAAAGCTTAAAGATATGAAAGAAACAACTAGAATATTAAAGGAAGAAGCATCGCAAGTAGACATATTTTAAGGAGAGATTTATGAAAAACTTAATAAGTTGAAAAAACCCGTCTCACAGCCGGAAACATTCTAGGAGGGAATTATGCCACTTAAATATTTTATCGATCCTGTCACGCTTGTAAAGCTGGAAATAAACAAATGCCTGAATGAAGGGTTGCTTTCCGAGTACTATCCATTGCCTTTCTTAATAATGTGCGCCTCCGTAAGAATATGGAAAGGGGTCCCCTCCGTGACTCAACTAATCAACGGGACCCGAATGGAATACCTCAAATTGACTATTGATTACGCTATCAAACCTTCCGACATGGCCTTCGCCGTGATCGGAATCCGGGCTCACAAAAAACTAGAATCTTTTGATACCGACATAAGTTTTCCAGAGGAAAAATTGTGCATGGAAGATATAACAGGGACCATGGATCTTCTCGAGCAGCAACCCAATGGAGACTGGTGGTTACAGGACTATAAGACCTGGGGGTCATACAAAATTGCCAAATGTTTGGGGATAGTGAAAACAGAGAAACCACTACTAGATGAGGAGGGAAATCAAATCCTATTGAAGACCGGCAAAAATAAGGGGAAGCCTAAACAGGAGAAAATATTCACCCGGGACTCTAAAGCGGTTGATATGACGGACGCGATCCTACAACTCAATCGTTACAGAATGATGGCCGAGGAAGCCCTACAGGAACCTATCAAGGCTATGAAAATATTCGCCATCGTTCGGGACAACACGACCTACATTGCGAAGAGCAGGGGTATCATGGAAGAAGTCTATTATATTGATGTGCCATTTAGGGACGATAAAAGAGTCGACATGTATTTTGAGACAAAAAAGAACAATCTGCTGTTGGCTCTTGAACGTAAAATAATGCCGACAATTTGCACCGAACACGAGTGCTGGGAGGGCAGAAGGTGTGTGGGTTACTGTAATGTAAATGAGATGTGTAGACTTGTTGGAGATAATTTATATCTCAAAGAGGAGACTGTCAATGAAATGATGCCGGTAGCGAGAGGAATCTATCAAGGCTATGAAAATATTCACGTGGAACCCCAAAGCGGTAGATATGACGGATGCGATCCTACAGCTCAATCTATACCGGATGATGGCAGAGAAAGCCTTTAATGAAAAAAATAGAGATCATAGGAAACATAGATCAGTACAATTCTGAATCTGGTGAATTCCACGGCTATGTTCAACAAATAGATCGCGGATATATGCAGGCGATGGTAAAATTTGTTGGCAAAAAACAATGGAAATTAATCTTAGGCAAACATTACAGAAAAAGAACTACAGGAAAAGATAGCCAGAATCATCGAATTAATGGATTCATTCAACAAATATGTGAAGATACAGGAAATGATTTTGATACAATAAAATATTATTTCAAAAGAAAAGCTATCAGACGAGGATACCCTTCTAAAACCGATCCGGAAGGTGAGGCGGTACCGGTGTCTGAAGCGATTTTAACCACAATAGAAGCTGCATATCTCATTGATGAGATAGAACAGTATGCTGCGGAAAACAGTATATTGCTTTATGAAGGAAAACGAGAATATAAAGAGGAAAAAATATATTCATAGGGCTTGACAGATTTTTAGATATGTGGGAATATTAAAATGTGGATGCTGAGAATAATAAAACAAAGAATGACCCTCAAAGATCAGCGCCTTTCTCGGCATCCACATCTGATCTGCGAGGGTTTTTTGTTGAGGAAGATATGAGAATTTGTAGTATTCCTGGCTGTGATAATAAATATTATGGAAAAGATTATTGTAATAAACATTATAAAAGATTTAAGAAATATGGTAATCCGCTTTGTAATAAAAAAGAAACACATAGCATGAGTCAAACAGCGGAATATGATGCATGGTTCAATATGAAAGTTCGCTGTTATAATAAGAAACATAAGTCTTATCATCGGTATGGTGGCCGAGGTATTGTTGTTTGTGAACGATGGAGAGATGATTTTATATTTTTTTATCAAGACATGGGGTTGAAACCTTTTCCCAAAGCCCAACTAGATCGCATAGATAATGATGGCAATTACGAACCCAGTAATTGTCGTTGGACAACTCATGCACGAAATGGCCAAAATCAAGTAACAACAAAATTAACCATAGAGAAAGCTATGGAAATAAGGAAAATATATAGCATCGGCAATATTTTACAAAAAGAATTAGCAGGAAAATATGGTGTGCATAAAAATACCATAAGAGCCGTTGTAAGTAATAGGACATGGAAAACCATAAATCTAGGAGGATAATATGGGAAAAACAAAAGACAAAGGATTTCGAGTTCTGGGATTGAAAATTCAGAATTTGAGAAACATCGAGATTGTTGATGTAGACTTTAAAAATCGAATCTTCATCGAGATTCGAGGTAAAAATGGAAGTGCTAAAACTTCACTAATCGACGGAATTTTTACAGCCATTGTTGGAACAAAACATCTCGGAAAGTCCCCGTGGAGAGCTATCAAACAGGGCAAGGATAAGGCTTTGATGAAAGTTATCATAGGAAACAGAGAAAGGCAAATTGAAGTAAGGCGATCAATTACTAAAAAGATGGATGAGAAAGGTATCGTCTCTACCGGTGGATCTCTAGTTATCAAGGACACGGCAGGGAAAAGCCTAGACCAGGCGTTTCTAAACGGACTATTATCAGAGTTTACAGTGAACCCTTTGGCGTTTGCGAAGCGGGCAGCCAAAGAACAAATCGAAATCGTAAAACAACTGGGTGGGATAAATACCGATAAAATCGAGTCCGTCTACGAGGCTACCTATCAGGAGCGAACAATTACAAACAGGGAATTGAAAAGAGTAGACGCTCTTGTAAAGAGTCTTGTATGCGATCCGGCGGAACTTGTTAGCGTGGAAAGTCTTTTTGACGAGCGGCAAGTAATAGCAGAATACAACATCGAGCAAGATGACTTGGATAGAGAGAGGGACAATTGCTATGAGGATATTGAGCGGTACAAGAAAGATATCGCAGAAGTTGAGGCCGAAATAGAACGATTAAGGGCGCAGGCAAAAATCCTACAGGACAAAAAGTCAATGAGACTGGATAGTATCAAACTGATTGAGGACAACTTGAAATCAATACCCGAACCTATGGAACGAAAATCCTTTGATGTGATAGATCAGAAAATAGTGAATGTAAACAAAGTAAATAAGGAGGCTGAACAATATAGGCAGTATCAGGACGCGGTTACAAGGCAGACACAAAGCAAAAAATCAGTGGATCAATTGACGGCCAAACTCGGAGAGCTTGAAAAAGAGAAAAAGGACATGATCTTACGTAGTAAACTTCCTTTTAAAAATCTTGAGTTTGATGAAAATGTTGGCATTCTCATAGATACGATTCCGTTTTCTCAGAAGTCATCTGCCGAGCAATTACGTATTAGCACCAGGATCGGCATGGAAATGCACCCGGATCTACGGATACTTTTCATCGAGGGCGGGAGCCTGCTTGATGAGGAATCATTTAAAGTCATAAGAGAAATGGCATTTCGGCATAACTACCAGGTACTCATAGAATCTGTTGGCGAGCAGCCGGGGGATGATCAAATTGTGCTAAGAGCAGGTAGCGTTGTATCTGCTTTTGAGCGACAGGATACTATTGGTGAGAAAGTAAAGAATCTGGATACCGCCCTATGACAAAAAATAAAGCCTATTTGACTCACAAGTTAGCCAAAAAGAAAACCTGGGATTCGTTCTCTATATACATCCGTACCAGGGATTGCCTCAACACTACCGGGCAAGCTTATCTAGGCCGTTGCTTCACTTGCGATCATGTTTATGGGTTTTCATATCTTCAGGCCGGGCATTTTATATCTGGTCGCAATGGCTCAATTCTTTTCGACGAGCGAGGTTGCCACGCGCAATGTATATTTTGCAATACCGGACTATGCGGAAACAGAAGGCTATACGAAAAGAAAATGAAAAAAGTCTACGGCCAGGAAGTCCTTGATAAACTGAGAGTCCTGGCCGGCCAGGTGAAGAAATACAGCGTCGAGGAACTGAGGCAGCTTGCTAAATATTACCGAGATAAAACGGCGGAATTAATAGAGGAGAATTAAATGAAACCAAATTGTTATGAATGCAAATATCTAGGGACTGTGCCGGGAGATGCGCATATTTGTTGCAAATATCCGGGCACGATAACAAGCATTTTAGGTTATTACGCTTCACAAAATAATGGAATATTCAAAAAATTAAACATCAGAGGAAATCCGCATGGAATAAAAAGTAGATGGTTTGAGTGGCCAGTTTCGTATGATCCTACATGGTTGGAGAATTGCGATGGATTTTTTAAAAAAGACGAATTAGTTATAAATGGCACTTGACAAATCCCTTTAATTTTGATACAGTGTAAATTAAAATTAGAAGAATTATGAAGAGCACAAAGATAAAAACTAAAAAAGAAATCGCTAAAACACGGCAATTGAGAAAAGATGGTATGTCAATGAAAAGTATATCTAAGAAAATGGGATTTTCTGTGAATACCATCAAAAAGATTGTGCACCAGACCAATGGATATGAAAGTGATATTTTTGACCGTGGTAATCGTTGGCGCGGAAGGCAACATTATGCACCTATATATATAAGTCAGATCGATGGTGAAAAAATACATTACCAAAAACCGACTTCTGCTGACTATCCTCGTATTTCAACAACAAAAGGACGAATGTGGTTACATATTTACGAAGCAAAAAAAGTATTTCGTATTTTAAATACGAGATGGCCTGAAAAAGCTATAGTGCATCATATTGATTATAATAAAGAAAATCTATCATCTTGTAATATTGTTGTATTTGATGGCACTGGTTTACATATTCAACATCATAATACTTTAGAAAAAGCAATGTATGGTTTTCTTTATCAAAAAAAATTACTTAATGAATTTTATGAAAACTATCCAAAGGTTAAATGTGAAACATTAAAAGATTTATTAAAGAAGCACAAAATAATTGAATAATCTTTGTGAGTAGAAATAGGAGGAAATCATGATATTAACAAAATACATCAGGGATAAAAAGGGCCGACTCAAGGGTTGTGTAGTCCTAACAGATGAAGACAATTTCGGATATTCATTATGCCATCCTCTCGATGAAAAGAAAAACAATAAGAAGCTGGCCAGGAAAATCGCTATTGGTCGAGCGGAAAAAACTACCCTCGAACTACCGGAAGGAACGACTACTTTCTATCTTCATCGTAGAAAGAGCATAAATCGTACTGCGATTCCTGCTACGGTTATTCCTTATCTAAGAAATATTAGAATGGAAATGGACAAATTAAGTAATTAATCCAGCGGTGCTACCGTGTTACGACCGGGGCGCTGTCTGGATATAAAGCAGGGTGGTGCAATGGTAGACACCCTATACATGGCCCGTATCCCGGTCTGGTCAAGACCATGTGTAGAGAATGGGTGGACCAAAGAATGATAATGGATGAAACCATTACTATCCCGCAAGGGAAGAGCTGAAGACGAGCCACGGTCTCAAACCCCGGGAAAGGTGGAAGTCCTATGCAGGTTCGAGTCCTGCCCCTGCTCAGACTAATCACACGGCCTAGGAGGTTGGCCCAACCGATGCAGCCGTGGTCAAGGTTGGGACTGTTCAGCATCGCAGTCAAGACGAGGCGGACGCCGGTCAACGGAAGATGCGAAGGCGTGACTTGCCGGAGGAGAGAACCGGCACTTGGGAGCGTTGCGGAAGTAACCGTCAGAAGTGCATGCCACTAAGCGAGGGCATGATTAATTAGTATCGCAGCGGGGCTGTCATCCGGGAAACGCAGCTTCTGGGAATCCGACGGGAATCCATGCGGGGCGCAAATCCCCGCCGCTTCCATAGCAGTCGAGGTGCCCATGGCGTTAAGGGACACTGAAAGCCGTAGCCACAATGGTAAACCCTCGGTATCGGGTAAGCGTGAGGGAAGTTCTTGCCCTACAGGTATCCGCCGCCTGTGCGACTGCTTTTTTTGAGAGGGAGATTATGGGATGTAAATGTCCAAATTGTGATGAATGGTTTGAGATTATTTATGATACAGGAGCTCCTAAACCTTCTTTTTGTCCTATGTGCGGTCATGAAGCTATAAATAATGACGAATGGAAACGGGATGATGAACC
>SDBV01001564.1_pt1 | contig 34477 bp, 29 predicted proteins | sample 2277081 | NCBI WGS metagenome assembly SDBV01 (sample SAMN10402039, study PRJNA504765) | marine sediment metagenome | isolation source: marine sediment core GS10_PC15, 223 cmbsf | place: Arctic Ocean: Southern Knipovich Ridge | collected 2010 | reverse complement strand
TTTTTTTGATTGATTTTATAATGTTAATTGAATATGATTTAAAATATATTTAATTCTTTGTGCTGTGATTTGCTAAGTGGCTTAATTAATTGCGCATAACTGATTTTCTAACTGCGGGGTTCGTTCTTGGCTTGCCGAAGTTGGCGCACCTAAAACAATAATTTTATAGTTAAAGAATACCTTATTCGATGATTTAGTACAAGTTATTTCTTTCAGAATGAGAGCGCCAATTTCCGGCGGACCCGACCTCAAAAACAACCTATAATTAGATATTGTTACAATAAATTAGAAAAAATAATTGTCGCTAGTCAGTTCTGCAGTATCACCCAAAATAACGATGTAGCCAGGCTCCGGCTGGGTTGTCCGGACCAGTGCGCCGGTTGATCTGCTTCCTTGCCCTTTAGTGCTTTTATTTTCTAATAATAATTAACACCATTACAAATTAAGCATACACCATTTGAAACATATCTTAAAGATTGTTCTGTATCTTTATATTCATGATCTCTTATACGCATCTGATAAAAAGTTAATCATAAACTTTAAAAAGAATCAATAAAATTAATATGGATAAATATTTGTTATTATTCTTTTCATATAATGCTAATCAATCGTATACTAATAAGAATATAAATATTGCGCAAAGTTATCTACAAAAGGGTTTTATAGGCATATAATTTTTAAAAAGGAATATACATGAGGAATATCAAGATAATTATTCAATATGATGGATCCAGGTATAATGGATGGCAAAAACAGGCCAATACAGAAAATACAATACAATATAAAATAGAAATGATTTTATCATTAATGACTTGTGAAGACATTGATATAATTGCTGCAGGCAGAACAGATGCTGGTGTTCATGCAGATAATCAAGTTGCAAATTTTAAAACTTATTCAAATATGTCTATTATTAATATATTAAAGTATTGCCATAATTATTTGCCGGAAGATATTGTAATTAAATCTGCTGTAGATGTGGATTTATCATTTCATTCAAGATATAAAGCAACTGGAAAAAAATATATATATCATATTTATAATAATAAAAATTACCGGGATGTATTTAGTCGAAAACATTCCAATTATATAAAAAATGAATTGGATATAGATAAAATAAGAGAAATTAGTAAAATGTTTATTGGTACACATGACTTTAGGCATCTTACAAAAAAAGTATCTAAAAATAAATCTACTATGCGGACTATATATGATATTAATATATTAAAACAAGATTCTAATATTCAATTTATATTTGAAGGTGACGGTTTTTTATATAAAACGATTAGAATGATTTCTGCAGTTCTAATTATGGCAGGGCAGAGAACAATTTCACAAACAGATGTGAATAATTTATTAAATAATTCTAAAATCGATAAAGTAATAATACCAGCATATCCGCATGGCTTATTTTTAAAAGAAGTATATTATAAAAAAGATATAACAACTAAGGAAGCTTAAGCCAGGTGAACCACAACCTTATTGGAGGAGTAGATGTTAATGTGCAGGATAGTTATGGCAGTACAGCTTTGATGCGGGCTACTGAACAAGGCTACACTGACATAGTAGAACTCCTCATAGCAGCCGGAGCTGTAGAATAACCCGGAAGGGTATAGTGACCATTATCCGGTTTGGTTTATTGTTAAGGAACTCAACTTTCGCACATATAATTTCTTATAATACAAAAAAATAGCATACAAGGACGCTCACTTTTGATAGAATTTAGTTACTATACAGAATTCACAAAAGGAGAATCCTTGCATGGAACAAATTATATCTGACAAACTGGTTTCCGACAAATCTTTTCTTAAAGTTATTAGAAGTTTTTTCACTGAATTCAATTTCAGCAATATCTTAAAGGAATGCAAATTTCATAAAACAGATGGATTTCCATGTTTTACAGTTATTAAGAATATTTTCTTGCTAGTTTTCACTGGTAAAAATTGGTTTCGTATTTTTACAGATTCACAAGTAAGACCGAATTTTAAGAAAGATGTTGTTTATCGTTTTCTTAATTCAGCCAAATGGCATTGGGAAGAATTACTAATTCAATTGAGCAGTAAAATAATAGCCTGGATTACAACTTTAACAGATGACACACGTCATAGTGTTTTAATTGCGGATGACACTTTTTATGACAGAAAACGAAGCAAAGCAGTTGAATTGTTATCATGGGTTTATGACCATGTTGACGGTAAATCTAAAAAAGGATTTACAAAACTTACTCTGGGATGGAGTGATGGATTCACATTCCTGCCTTTACTATTCAGACTTGTCAGTTCAAAAAACCGTAAAAATATAAAAAGCAATTCAGAATATGTAAAAGAAAAATATCCTGGTTACACTCGTAGAATACAAGCGAAGAATAAAAAGACTGAGATTTTGTTTGATATGGTACAATCTGTTATAGATAACTCTATACAGTACAGTCATTTACTATTTGATAGCTGGTTTGCTTTTCCCAAAATAATTACAAAATTTAAAAAGATGGGTGTTCAGGTTGTTACCATGCTAAAGAAATCTCCTAAGATATTTTATACTTTTCGTAATAAAGAATATTGTCTTTCGAGAATATACTCTCTTGCAAAATCAAGGATGGATAAAAAGACAAATAGATTTTCTGTGATAGTCTGGCTAAATAATTTTGATGATGGCATCAAAACAAAAGCTAAAATATTATTCATAAAAAATAAAAAGAACTGGCTTGCTCTTTTGTCGACAGACGTAGATTTAGATGATGAAGAGATTGTCAAAATATACGGTATGCGATGGGATATAGAGGTCTTTTTTAAAATGTGTAAATCTCATTTAAAATTAGCAAAAGAATTTCAGGGCCGTTCATTTGATATGCTGGTAGCGCATACATCAATTGTATATCTCAGGTATATCATGCTGTCTGTAATGGTCAGAAAAAATGATGATGAAAGGACGTTCGGAGATTTGTTCTTTCATTTTTCTGATGAAGTAAGAAATATTTCTTTCTTTGAAGCATTGCAATTGATATTAGCTACTCTAAAAGATTTCCTGAAGGATAAATTTTTGCTAACTGAATCTGAGGTACAGAAATTATTGTCTGAATTTATAGATTCTTTGCCACCAATCTTGGGAAGGTATTTACCTGGAATTATGTGCGAAAGTTGAGTTACAAGTTGTTATTTTTATAAAATAGCTATATAAATAATCAAAAGGAACTTAAATGTATTCAATAAAAGAAATTAAGCAGCTTATTAAAGATGGAAGAAAGCAAGACATTTTTACAGAACTTTATGGAAAGTCAGATATTGAAAATCAAAAACAAAGGTACATCAAATTACTTGCGGACTACAAAAGTAAGTTTTCCCAGAGTGATGAAGCAATGCTTTTTAGTACACCCGGACGAACAGAACTGGGTGGAAATCATACGGACCATAATTTCGGGAAAGTACTTGCTGCAAGTGTTAATAAGGACTCAATAGCTGTTGTATCAAAAGAGGATAGCAAAATAGTAACTCTTTATTCTGACGGGTATGATGATGTATTTAAAGTAGACTTTAAAAACCTTAAACCTGTAAAAGGGGAAACGGGTACTACAAATTCGCTAATACGTGGAGTTGCGAATGGTTTTGTTAATAAGGGATATAAAATCGGAGGGTTTAATTGTTTTCTTTCGTCTGATGTATTGCCAGGTTCAGGATTAAGCTCTTCTGCTTCCATAGAGGTTTTAATAGGAACTATTTTTAATTATCTCTACAACAAAGGCAATATATCTTCAGTAGAAATTGCAAAGATCGGCCAGTATGCAGAGAATGAATATTTTGGTAAACCATGCGGCCTTATGGACCAGATTGCATGCGCTTATGGGGGAATTATTGCTATTGATTTTAAAGACAATGAAAATCCGGTAATTATTAAACAGGAATATTCTTTTTCTGACTCCGGCTATACTTTAATGGTTATAGATACAGGTGGAAATCATGCTGACCTTACAGATGACTATGCTTCGATTTTTAATGATATGAATGGTGTTTCACATAAATTTGGTAAGAAAGCGTGCAGGTTCTTCACAAAGAAAGAGCTTATAGATAAGATTCCGGAAATAAGGAAAGGGCTTGGAGAACGTGCAATATTAAGGTGCTTGCATTTTTTTAATGAAAATGAGAGAGTAATCCTGCAGGCTAAAGCGCTTAAAGAAAAAAAAATTGAGTATTATTTAAACCTGGTTAACGAATCTGGTAATTCATCCTGGAAATTGTTACAGAATTGTTATTCAAATAAGAATCCGAAAGACCAGGGTTTAACTCTTGCTCTTGAATTATCAAATGAATTTCTAAAATCCAGAGGTGCCTATAGGGTGCATGGCGGCGGTTTCGCAGGTACAATTCAGGTCTATGTACCAAATGAAATTGTTAATGAATATAGAAATAATATTGAAAAAATATTTGGAAGCGCTGCTGTTAGCATTTTAAGAATCAGGAATTCAGGAACAATAAAGGTGTGCTAAAAAACAGCTTAACGCATGATTAGTGTGGTAATATATGACAATGCTGTCTGATTTATTATACACCTTAAAAAATGTGGAAATTCTTAGATTTTTTTTACCTTTTAATTCCTTTCTATACAAAGAAATAAAAAATATAAATATTTTCGCTAATTGGTACGATTCTTGTATATATAAGTATTGGATATAAGTTTATAGGAATTTTTTAAATATAGAGTGTTTTTATGGAAAAAATATTATTAAGTGTTGCACCAAGATACAGTATTTTCTTTTCAGAATATTTTAAAAAGGAAATTGTCAGAAAAGCATTGCATTTATTAATTGCTGTTGTCCCATTTCTTGCTTCAATAAATATAATTTTTACGGTCGTTTTACTCGGTTCGGGAACTCTTTTATATGTTTTCGCAGAGAAAGCTAGAATGGATGGAGACTCTATTGCTATAATTTCAGATTTAACTTTACTTGCTTCCAGAGCTAGAGATACAGATAGGTTTGTTTTAGGCCCTGTAACTCTTGGTATTGGTGCTATGCTTGCACTTTTATTTTATCCCCTGGAAATTTCTGCTATTGCAATTTATGCTCTTGCTTTTGGGGATAGTATTGCAAGTCTTGCCGGAAAAGCATTTGGAAAGTTAAAAATACCTTTCTGTGGTAATAAAACATTTGCAGGCAGTATTTCATGTTTTGTTGTTGTTCTATTATTTACTTATTATAGAACAGGAAATGTAACTTTGTCATATACTATAGCAATTGTTGCAACTTTACTAGAAGTATTTCCTACAAAGGATATGGATAATATAATAATGCCTATTGGAACCGGATTGGCAGCTTCTTTTTTGTTATATTACTTGTAACTAGATTACTTTAATTCCAGAGATGAACTTTCCCTATATATTTAATTAGCAGAGCAAGTCCGCAGCATAGAAATATAATACTTATAGAATTTAAAATAACATTTGGGTCGAATATCAGCAGTTCTCTTCCAATTATAGTTAAAAACAGGGCAATTATAATATATAGTATCCTTTTCTGTCTTTTCCTTATATATGAGACTATGAAATTTACAAGAGAAATAATCTGAATTGCAATACTTATAAAACTATAACTGATTTCATTTCCGATTTTATAAAGATGATTTGTTAATAGTACAGACGAATCAAGAGGTATAGTATATGCAAATGTTAATGAAAGCAGGCCGATTATTATAAGAAGAATACCGTACTTGTGAAATTTTATTTCCAGAATATATAAACTTGTAAATAATAAAGAAAATAATCCATAAAACCTGAAAAAATAAATAATTCTGGAAATAAAAACACCAATATAAACCGGGAATTTATATATATTTATTAATATCAAAAAAGGTCTTAAACTTTCGAAAGAAATAGATAGAATAAAGAAGATAAAAAAGAATATTTCGGGTAATCCTGTTCTATTAAAAGTACTCTGTAATATTAGAAAACAGATAAAGCATAAACATAAAACTGATAGAAGGATACCAGAATTCCATATGTAATCCGTATATGCGGGAATATGCTCTTTATAAGCAAACCACCAAACATGAGTTGTTTTTGAAGGTATAAAATCTTCTTCCCAATCCAATGCAAACATTAAGATAAGTAATGTTATATTTGCAATTATTAGGATAATAAGAATAATAAATATTGTCCTAAGGATTATATTTTTATTTCTATAAATCATCTATTCTTTTTTATATAAAAAACTACAGAATTTTTCAATACGTTCGATATTAAAATGAGGGAAAAAAGATTTTTTTAGTTTATTTTTTTAAAAAATAGGGTAAATTTCTCTTTTTGCAGGAGTAAATATGATAACGCGTTTGAAATATTGCATAATAACGGTCTTTCTGCTAATTTCCGGTATTGTTTTTGCCGGAGATTTGGCAAATTTTGTTAATCTTGGTTTCTCAGGTAATTCAAGGTATTTTATGTTCGCACAATATGGAGTAAATGAGGGAACATCTGTTCCATTTAGCGATTTCTATATTGTTGATGTACCGAATAATGATTTTGTTACGGGTGGTGTGAAGAGTTCTTCATATAGTGTATATACTCAGGCTGGATATGATGGAATAGGGGCATTATTTTCCTTATTGGAAGATAATATTTCACTTATAAATACATATTCTATAGATCATCTGGTAACAGGTAGAATCCTTTATTTCCTTATTGATGGTATAGAACCTAAGTCAGATCTGGATTTTAGAGATTTTGTTTCAGGAAGTAGATATGTTGTTCATTTAGTACAGAACTCATTTGGTTCAGGTAATAATATTTCAGCTTCATTTTATATTGATTTAACACTAATTTCAGAATCCGGTTCTGCAGTGAGTTATCAAATAGGACTTCCGAACTATAAAAGGACCGGGACAAAAAGCTACAGAATTAAGCAGGCGATTCTTGCACCCGATGGACGCTCCCTTATTTTTGTTATCGAAAAAGAGGAAGTGGACACTACCGGAGCAAATATTAGATATATGGTAGAGACTGTCCAGTTAAATTGATATTTGGGATAATGAAATATCCTGCACTTTTCATATCTTTATTAACTATTTTAGCCTGTAATAATCCATCAAATAAAATAGAACCACAAAAAGAATCAGAAGTTCAGCCATATAATTTAAATAACAATGCTCAGAAAGAAGCCTGGTATATTTTAGAAGACGGTTTATTTAATAAGATAAGTTATCCGGATGAAATTGAAAGCGTAGAAATGCTTCCATGGACAGTACAGGCTCGGGTCTCGGATTTAATAGTTTTTAATGATAGCGCTGTTGTTGCCGTAAACGGCTCCGGAATATCCTTAATTAATCTAAATGAAAATATAGAATTTGAATATTTTTATAATAAAGAAATATATCAGTATAAAACAATCACAAGCCTCTATCCTGTTAATAATACTGTGTTATGTCATTTTTATTTTAATTCAACACTTAATGTAACAGACTTAGAAGCAATTAAATTAGTTGATACTAATAATACAATTAATACAATGCAGTATTTTTTTATGGATTCACCACAGCCTGCTGATATACCTTTTAAAAAAAGAAATCCTGATTGGGAAATAGTATCCATGATTCCTGTAAATGAAAATACTTTTTTTCTTGAATGGAAGCACCTTCATAATGATATTGTTAATTTTAGATATTCGGCATTCCAGCTTGATACAAAATTAGAAGAATTAATTACAAGGGAAACTTACAGAAATCAGTATGAATATAAAGATTACAGAACTATTGAACTTGAAACAGGAATAATCAAAATAATAAATTATATTATAGACAATATCGATATATCCGGTGATATTCATTTTTTATATGAAACTGTTGAACCTCCATTCCAATTAAAATTAAAATATATTAACCATTTAAATCCGGATATTAATATAACTAATATAAAAATAGTAAAAAATGATAATTCAATTTCTGCTCTTTTATCTGCGCAAAAACAAATATTAACTATTCAGGCAGAAAATGTTTTAGATGTACATGAACTGCCGGGACTGCCGAATAATTTTTATTATTTGGATTTTATTTCTGTAAATACTTCTTTTATCGTTTCATGGGAAGAGATTGATTTTTTTAATGTTGGCGCATCAGGAATATTAATAATTTATAATCAAATCTTATAGTAAAAGTAGTATAAAATGTGGTATATTTATATTGATAAAGCAGGGATTTACCTGCATAATAGAGCTTAGTTAAGTTTTAACATACATAAAGGTTGATATGGAAAATGGAATTGTGAAAATATCTATTCTTATTATTTTCTTTTTACTTATTGGATTTAATGTTTTTTCTATTGATTATATAAGTATAGACGGCGGCGCCATGTTAATGTTTAATGCAGAGGAAAACAGTGCGCCCAATTCATTAATGCCAACAATTGGCGCATCTTTTAATATTCTTCCTGTAGAAAAACCATTATTACTTGAAGTAGGAATACTTTTTTTTGGTACACAGTATGTATGGAATGGCGACAGAGCAATGCCTGCAGAAATAGAGGCTGCAAATAGCCTTTTAGTGCTTGGAATACTGCTCGAAGCTCGTTTTGGCTATTTATTTACATTAACTGATAAATTTAAAATTGGCGGAACTGTGGGGCTTGCAACTGTATTCAGGCTCCCTATTATAGCTTATGATAACGGTGGTGATAATCAGGGAGACACAGCGTCATATCTGTTATCACGGTTTTTATATCCGGAAGTAGAATTAACATTCAGATGGAAACTTGTAGATAAAATAGGTCTTTCTCTTGGTATAAAGTACTTGCTTCCGTTTTTTCATGTATGGGATGGGGAAAGCCTGCCTTTTTATGACCAGATGATGCTTTCAGCTATTGTTGGTGTACAGTTTTACTTTTCTAAAAAAAGGTGAAGAAGATGAATAGAATAAAGTTACTTATTTACATAGGCACTCCTCTTTTTATAATAGCAATAATTGTTTTTTTTCTAATATCAAATACAAATGCTCATTCGATTCCTGCATTAGAATACACACAATCTGAAATTATTACGGCAGATGAAGTAACTACGGTTCAATCTGTATCCAACATGCAGTTCCCGGAAAAACATATAGATGTATTAGTTTATACCTCTCTTGGAACAAGGCAGACAGAACAAATACTATACATTCTTGAAAAAAGTAATGAACTTAATATATTGCCCGATTATGAAATAAGAACAAGTTTAATCTATTTTGATGAATCAAATAAGTTGGATGCTGAAGAACTCAATAATTATGATGTATTAATTGTGCCGGGTGGTTATGTTGGTCTTTATCAGTACTTCTGGGAAGCAGAGGACATTCGCACCTGGGTTTATAATGGCGGCGGATATATAGGAATTTGTGCAGGAGAGATACTTGCAATAGACGGTGTTGTAGAGGATTCTATTTTTGGCCCGTACACAGGCCTTGATATGGTACCTAATGTAAAACGTATCGGACCAGAGTGGGTTGGAGCACGAAATATAAAAATGACAGAACTTGGAATGGAGATTTTAGGACTTTCCGGAAATCAGCGTTTTATGCTATGGAATGGCAGTGTTTTTTATTATATAAGAGTTCCGGAACAGGGCAGTAAAATATTTGCATATTATGATGATAATTCTTTAGATCTGGAAATGGAGCCGCATGGAATAGACCGCTGGCTGGAAAGCTATAATAAGGAAGCAGCAATAATAGGTGATTATTTTGGTGAAGGAAGAATTGTACTAAGCGGTCCTCATCCGGAAATATCATCTGCCAATAATATTTATAAAAAACATAGGGTTTTAGCCAATATGGTAAAATGGGTTTATAAGGATGATACAGATGTATCTTATGTACTTGGAAGGGAAGATACTTTAAGAGAATATACATATTCGTCAAAATTAAATGCCATGTCTGTATTTGTAGAAAAGGATACTAATATAAGTAAATTAAGTATATATCTTCATAATGCAAAAGGAAGCACTACACTTGGAGTTTATGCATCAAACGAAGATGGGCTGCCAGGTAAACTTTTAACACAGGTAAGCTTTTCTGCGTTTTCTAATGGAGGCTGGTGTTCTAAAGAATTGAATGAAGAACTTTTTGTAGAGCAGAATACAACAATCTGGCTCGCTTGGATTGTAGAGGAACCATATACCTTATACTTAACAGATTATCCACAAAATGAAGGTGATATAGGAGATACTATAATTATTAGTACAGAGGTTCATTGGAGCGATCTCGAATCCGCATTATTACCCGAAGCCTTTCCTCCGAATGGTACTGTAGAAAATAAAATCGCTTCTATTTATGCACTGGGCAGTCTGGCTAATTAACTAGTAATTAACTAGCTAATTAAATTAAATATTTCATTTCATTCATCTCTACCATATTCTCTGATTTCCCGATCATGTATGAAAGTACATATGCTACAATTATATCGAGAAAAACTCCGAGGCTTATTAAAATAAACATTATAGGTTCGAGAATTTTCATATGATTTAGAATTCCGTAAGTCGGCCAAAACTGGTCAAATTGATAATCTAATAAAGTTATTGATACATAAGTGCCTAAAGCTGGAATTGAACCAAGTGTAAATGAGAATAAAAATGAGAATCCAAAAACAAAAAGCATTTTTACAAAGTCAATCTCTGAAGGAGGTAGAACAGAACGCAGTATTATAAAAAAAGACACACTGGTTACTAATGCCGTGCCTGCTCTGGAAAAGATTGCAAACAGAGGATAAACCGTAGAGCCGAGTTTTCTTGGAATCTTAAAATTATTTTTACCATGTTTTATAAGCATTCCAAGTGATAAAAATATATCACCGGAAATAAGGCCTGTTAAAGCAGCTGCAATACTAGAATAGAGTATTTTGTAGGGATTTATTTTTTTGTCAAATAGGTAAATAGCCAGAGGGAGAAGACCAAAAATAATAATAATAAAATCAATACATATTATTAGAATGAGATTGCTATACAAGGAAATATTAGTTACTAATGATATTTTTATTACATTAGAAATTGTAAGTGCTATAAATGCAATCCAGAATAGTTCAATAATCAAAGACATAATATGATAAAAAACTCTGGACAGAGAGTCGCATAATTGAATAATAGGCCTTGTTAATACTCTGTCAAATGTAAGGTTTGTTCCTATTACAAAAGCGAAAATAAATAGAGGAAGAAGTATACTTCCATTATAAACAAGTACTTTAAAAATATTATCTGGAAATATTTCCTTTAAATTCTCAAAAAAGTTCGGTATTTTCGGAGTTGAAACATTAGACGGCAATAGTGGAATTTTGTCGGAAAATAGAGCTGCTGTTAAAAATCCTATAAAAACAAGAACAATACATGCAACAACTAAAAACAAAACTGATTTACCGTAAATACGGATTATTTTTTTATCTGTTTTTAATTCATAAGTTCCAATTATAAGGGAGAAAAATATTAGCGGAAAAATAGCATATTTTCCAATTAGAATAAACAACTCACTTACATTATTCATAAATCCTGCAATTCCCTCATTTACAGGTAGAAAAATACTAATTACTATTCCAATTGCTATTCCGCAAATTAATTTGATCCAGATCTTCATGCATAATTCCTTATAATAAGTGTTATTGTATTTGTTATCATATAATCATTTAACAGTCAATGCAGGGGCAATTTAAGCCATTTGTGACGATAAAGATTTCTCATTCAACAATAATTTTCCGCAATCTCTAAATATTGTTCAGCTTCTTTATTTTTTTCCCGCTTAATACATCCGGCTGCATAAATTCTGCATTTTCGTATAAGTTCTTCTTTTGCAAGCTGCATGTTTGTACCCGTAAAAGTTTTGTTTTTTATATTTAATAGCAGCGCATTTATTCGGAAAATTTCTATCTGTTTGTATTTCCATGATAGCTGGTCCCAGGCTCCCGCTCTTTTAATAATTAATGGTTCATCAATATATCCGATTTTATAATTATTGCATATTCGGAGCCATAATTCATAGTCTTCAGCAATTTCCAGTACCGGATTAAACATATCAATACCGATTTCAAATAGAAGTTTGCGTTTTAACATAACAGTAGAAGGGCCAATTATACACTTTACTAAAGCATCTTTAAAAATGTCTCCCTGCCGATTATGCTTCTGCTTTGACTGTGAAATGATTTTTGTGTTTCTCTGCCAGATTTCTCTTGTGTGGCATATTAAAATATTCGGATTATTCTTAAAGAAATTAATTTGTTTTTCTATCTTTTGTTCTTTATAAATATCATCTGAATCCAGGAATGCAATATATTCACCATTAGAGCTTTTAGAACCAATATTTCGAACCTGACCGGGAAGTCCTGTATGTTTCTGCCTTAAATATTTAATGTTTCCTAAATTTGAGAGTTCTTGTGTATGGTCTGTAGAACCGTCATCTATAAGTATAATTTCTATATTTTTATATGTTTGATTAAAAACTGAATCCAATGCTTGTTTTGTAAGTTCATACCGGTTATAAGTTGAAATTATTACAGAGACGAGTGGATTTTTATTTACCGTTTTGTTTATCATTTTGTTTAGGTGATAATATTCTTGATATTAATGAATCTAATTTATCTGCAAGAGCATTTCCGATTCTTTTATTGGGCAGGTATTTCGAGTATTTTTTTAGTTTCTCAAATGTTGTAGTAACTATTTTTTTTGTAAAGCTTTTCCTGGGCTTATCCGGAGCTTTTATTTCCGGCTCTTTAGCATGAATATATTTATTTTCAATTTTTTTCTTTAATCCTGGATGTCCGGATAATTTATTACTTAAATATTCCATTTTAAGAACCATTTCTTTCATGCTGAGACTTTCCTTTTTTTGTTCAGGAAGATAATTTGTAAGGTTTTTAAGGTAATCAAGCAGCCCTGAAATTTTAGATTCCTTTTTTTCTTCTTTAAGAGCTGCTGGTTCATCCTTTGTTTCTTCTTGTAGCTCATCTTGTGGTTCGTCTAGTGATTCTGTATCACTATCATATTCAACTTTGTATTGGTTTAAGTCTTTTGTACCATCTTCCTTTTGCATAGGAACGCGTACTATTTTTATAGGTGGTGTAATCTTAATAGGTATAGTTTTTTTCTGGTTTTTTAAAAGTTCAAACGCCCTGGAAACCTCTTGCTGTATTATTTCCAGTATATTTTTCTGTTCTACTATTGTGTCTTTTAAAGAATTTACAACTTCAGGATCCATAGAATTTGGGTAGTTAATAATCTGGACAGGCTGCTGTGACATCTGTTTAGGCGGAGCCTCCATTCTGACAGATTCCGGCTGTTTTTCATATTTCTGGTAATTATGTTCCGGTTCTCTCTGCTGAGGTTCTATTTGCTGCCCACCCTGTTGTTTTCTTTGTTGTGGTTCTATTTCTTCAGTTTCCTCTTTTTCTACAAGTTTTTTGAGCATATGGCTTAATGGCAGCAGACTGTCGTCAATAAGGTCCTGAATATCATCCTTTTTATATTCTTCTTCTCTATTTATTTCTTCTTTTGTAAATTCCGGCCGTTCCTCAATTTGAGGAATATCCTCATCATCTTCTTCTAGTTTTATGAATTCTTCTTCCTCTTTTACTGCAAAAATTGGTTCTAAGCCTCCGATGTTTAATATTGGAACAGATTCTTCTTCCACCTGAAGCAGTTCATCGAGCCCAATTGTCTGTTCTGTATTTCCATCTGTTTCATATTTAATTGGTATTGGTTCGGTTAATTTTTTAATGTTTTTAAGCCATTCGTCTTTATGTTGTTTTTCATAATCCTGTACTGTGTTCTCGTATAAATCGAGGCTGTCTTTAAGCCCATTAAGATCATTATGGTTGCCGCGTGTTTTCTGCAGAGTAATTAATTCTTCAAAAGTTTCAATTGCTTTTAATTGGTCATTATTCTTCCTGTGCATTCTTGCAAGACAATAGTATGATTCTGAATTGTCCGGGTAAATATCAATTGTGTCCTTAAAAACCTGAATAGCATGCTTGGTATGGCCCTGGTGATCATAAATATCTCCCAATAGTATTCGCCCTCTTAAATCCTCCGGATTTGCTTTTAAGTATATATTAATTTCTTTTTCTGCTTGTTTATAATCCCCTTTTTCTTTCATTATATATGCTATGTCCAGATGAAAGTCTTTGTTTTCACTGTCTATCTGTATCAAGCGGTTATAGCATTCTGTTGCTTTTTCTTTTTCGCCTGTTTTTAAAAATGCACGTGCAAGGCTTCTTAGTGTAGGGATATGTTCAGACTCTGTATCAAGTATTTTATTAAAATGTTCAATTGCCTTATCATAATGATCCAGAGATAAAAATACAGAAGCGAGTTTGTATCTTGCAGCAATATTTGTTGGATCCTGGTTTAAAAGATTATCAAATTCTTTTAATGCATCTGAATACTGGTTTTGCTGTTCAAAAAGTGTGCCTAGATTATATGTTGCTCTTGTGTAATTGGGATTAATCTCAATTGCCCTTCTGTAATATTTTTTGGATTCATCTAATTCTCCGAGTTTATTATAAACAATACCCATGTTATTTAAGACTTTTAAATTATGAGGCGCAGAGGAATGAATTTCTTTGAATATTTTAATAGCATCCTTATTTCTATTCATTTTATGAAGAATTACACCAAGATTGTTCTTTGCATCTATCCAGCCTGGTTTTGTTCGCAATGCATACTCAAATTCTTTTTTTGCGTTTTCATTTTTACCATTTAATTTATAAATAATACCTAAATTGTATCTGATATTTGGATTATTCGGATCTATTTCCAGGCCTTTTTTATAAACAGCTATTGCTTTATCCAGATTATTAATCTCTTCAAAAACAATCCCAAGATTGTTATATGCCATAATAAAATCCGGGTCTAATTCAATTGCTTTATTAAATTCGTCTATGGCCCTGGAATAATCAGTTAATGCTTTATAAGTGTTTCCTAGGTTATAATGTATATCTGCTCTATCTCCACTGCAGGTTAATGCTTTTTGATAACAGAATATTGCATTTTTAAAAACACCTTTATTTTTATATACGACTCCGAGGTTATTATATGCTTCTCCATTGTTCTTATTTAATTTTATTGCCTTGTTAAATTGATTTATTGCCTCATTGAATTTGCCGGTTCTTTCATAAATATTTCCTAAAAGTACAAAAACAGGTGCAAAATTCTGCTTTTCGAGTTTTAATAGAAGTTCTTCAGCTTGAGTAAACTCATTAATCTGAAAATAAGTTTTTACCCTCTCTAGAGTTTCTTTTACTGTCATTTGTTTCATTCTAAAATCCTTGAAGGCCTTGCATTTATTTCTACGGAAAACATACTTTTATTTGGCGGATCCGATGTATCATATGTAATAATAGAAAAGTAATATAATTTACCGTTTGTGAGCCCTTCCAGAATATAAGAGTTAACATGCCCAACATCAATAGGAGAATCTATATCAGCATTATTTACATAATTATGAGGCTCGCTGCCTATATATATCTGATATCCTTTTATATCAATCCCTCTTACATGCTGCCATTTTAATGTCACTTCTCCGTTTCCCGGAATTGCAACTAATTCTAAAGGAGGGCTTGGTGGAAGATCCGGTTCATATATAATTGTTAATTCGGAAAGTGATGGTGTATAATTCCTTGTTCCATCTGTTAAAAGCTCTAATCTTAGCTGTAGATATCGTCCATAATCAAATGCAAATGTATCATCATTAGGAACAAAGGGTATCCATTCGGATTCAAGGTATGAATAACTTGTAAGTTCATTGGATACCCTATAATAGAAAGATATTTCTGAGTTTTCCGGGGTGCTGTATTCTGCTGAGATTTCTTTTATCCGGGAGCTTGTGAATTTAAGGTCAAAAATATTTGATATTGCTGTTCCGGAATAATTATTATATCTGGACAGTGAGTAATCCTCTGAAAATGTTTTTTTAAATTGCAGCTCATCTAATAATCCTGTGAAGTTTTTTCCAATTAATAGAGGCTGGCCTGGATTTGGAACAGGAGTGTAAACCGAGCTTCCTTCATTTCCTGTTTCTGTAACATAGATTATCGCTTCCGGTATACCATCAATTAAATACTCCAGGAGGCCGGTTTCACTGTTAAAACGAATAATATGGTGATGCCATTCTTTTGGAAGTAGAGTTGTAATGCTTGTTAGTGTATATGTTGTTTCAATAATTCTTTCCATAAATTTATCTATAAAGAAGTTTTTAAAGTCCCAGACAAGCTTTCTATTTTCTATTTTAATTGTGAAAGACTGCGGGATACGTTCTCCCTGCAAAAGAAATGTAGCATTCCAGTTTAGTATTTCTTCTCCATTATTGAGCAATGAGGGATACAACCAGAATTCTATGGAAAAATCCATACATCCGAAATTAAAAATACTTCCTTGCTTTGGATAGAGGCTGATGGTATTGCTAGTGCTATTAAATGCACCACTGCTATTGCCGAGTATAAAGTTTTGGTTTGAAAGAAGCGGAAAACTCTGTGATGTAAGGTAAAAATCAGCATTATCTACTATCGGGATACTATTAAAATGAAGTAGTAAATCGCTTGTTTCATCTATCGTATATTCACCTTCCTGTAGTACCAGGTCCGAATATCCCCATTTTCCCTCTTCTATAATTATTCCGTCGAGGAGAAGAAGATTCTGCCAGGGATTGTCTGTTTCTCTGCCGAGTTTTATTTCCTCTTCTAACGCATAAAGTGGAATTATATTAAATAACATCAATATAATGGCGGATTTTAATAAGAATCTGCTCAAATATCGATGGTTTTTACTGGTTTTACTGGTTTTTTTCATAGCCTTCTTGTTTATTATAAATAAAATAAAATATATTTTCTACATTAGATCTATATATTATTATCGGTAATTCAGCTTGATATTTTATTATTATCATTTTACAATTCCTTTATGTCTGCAAAAAAACTGAAAAACTTATACATCTGCCAGTCTTGCGGGCATAAAGAGCCGAAGTGGCTTGGAAAATGTCCGGAATGCGGAAACTGGAACTCTTTTGAAGAAACAATTTCTGAAACACGTAATGTTCTGGAACGGAAATCTACACTACCCATCCCATTAGAATCTATAAAAGCAAAGCAATCCACATATATGGATTCCGGAATAGAAGAGATGAACCGTGTGTTGGGCGGCGGAATTATGAAAGGTTCTGCAATTCTTGTAGGTGGTGAACCGGGAATCGGGAAGTCTACTCTTATGCTTCAGCTCGCATCAAGTATGAAAACTAATGGAAGGGTACTGTATATTTCCGGTGAAGAATCGGCAGGACAGATCCGCATGCGTGCAGACAGATTAAAAGTGGAAAAGAAAAAAATAGAGATTTACTGCTCTACTGAACTGAGCTCCATAATCAGCACTATTAATAAAATAAAACCGGTTCTGTTTATTGTAGATTCCATACAGACTATTTATTCAGAGGAACTGGGTAATGTTCCTGGTACTGTTACACAGATTAAACATTGTGCATATGAATTAAACTCGTTGGTAAAATATTTGGATATAAGCCTATTTCTCATAGGGCATGTAACTAAAGATGGAGCAATCGCAGGCCCCAAACTTATAGAGCACCTTGTAGATACAGTACTATATTTTGATAAGGCAAGTACGGAAATAAGATTTTTAAGGTCTTCTAAAAACAGGTTCGGGCCAACAGACGAAATTGGAATCTTCCACATGACAGAGTTTGGTTTACAACAGGTAGATAATCCTGCATCACTTTTTCTTGAACATAGAAGCGGTAATCCTCCTTCCGGTGTTGCTGTTGCTCCTGTATATGAAGGTTCCAGGGTACTACTTGTGGAAATACAGAGCCTTGTTGTTCCTGCAAAGAGCGGAGTATCCAGAGTTTTTTCCGACAAAATAGATTCTAGGCGCATATCGCGGATTTCTGCAGTATTAGAAAAACATCTTAAAATACCTTTTTCTGATTTGGATATATACGTGAATGTTGCAGGCGGAATCAAAATTGGGGAAGTAGGTGTAGATCTTTCTTTAGCTGTCTCACTCTATTCTGCAAAAACAAATCTTAATGTTTCATCACTAACAGCAGTGCTTGGCGAAGTAAGCCTTGCAGGAGAAATCCGGAGCATTCCTCATATAGACAAACGTATCAAAGCATGTACAGAGATGGGATTTGATAGAATAATAGGGCCAAAAAGAAATAAATCTAATAGTGCTTCTTATAAAGAAGTAGTGACATTGCAGGAAGCTGTAAAGGCTGTTTTTTCTGATTAAAAGAATTTTATTTAGTAAATTTTATAATCATTTCTTAGTTGGATGGTACCTGCATAAATATATTATATAAATTCTCTCTGAGCTTTCAGCCTGTGTGAAAACTATTCACTATGCATGTCGCTTGTAATGTAAAATGAAATAGGTAGAGGTTTTCTTTTTTACCTTCTTATTCCTGTAATAAAGTTATTATTTCTAACAAAACTATATTAATAAATTTATAAGGAAAACAAGAAAGAATTGTGTGATTACTACTTTATTTCTATTTTCACATTTTTTTAATTTAATCACTAATGCATTCTCACAAATAGATTCAAGAAATCCCGGACCTAATATTCTATGCACTTTTATTGCACATCCAATAATTTTATTCGATATTAAAAATAGCTTATATTTTATTTACTTGACAAAACCTTTCAAATAGTTAAGAATTAAAAGCAAATGAAAGATAATGAAAGTATATATACTGAAGAAAGGCAGAAAAAGATATTTGACCTTATAAAAGAAGAAGGAAGGGCTACTGTAAAAGAATTAAGCAGTGATTTTAATATTTCCGGTGTTACTATAAGAAACGATTTAAAAGTGCTTTCTGATAATGGCTATATATTAAGAACACACGGCGGTGCTATATATATAGAGCAAAATAGAGCAGAGCTTCCGATAAATATTAGAAAAAATAAGCAAAAAGAATGTAAAGTTAATATTGGTAGAAAAGCTGCTTCTTTAGTAACAGACGGAGAAGTAATTTTTATTGATGCAAGTACAACTGCTTGCGAGATGGTTCCATTTCTGGAAGGAAAAAATGAAGTTACTGTAATTACCAATAGTCTGGATGTTGCTTACAGGCTGGCATTATCAACTAATCTAAATATCATTATTCTTGGGGGAACAATACGGAGAAAAAGCCTCTCTGTAGTTGGCGGAGTAATTGAAAATATCTTTCCCGATGTAAATGTAAGCAAGGCATTTTTTGGAGCATGGGGAATATCAATAAAAGAAGGATTAACAGATGTAAATCCTAAGGAAATTAAAATCAAAAAAAATGTTGTCCGTAGATCAAAAACTATTGTTGGATTAATTGATTCATCCAAATGGGGAAAAGTTTCATTTGGAACATTCGCAAAAACAGAGCAGATAGATATTATTATAACAGATGAGAATGCTCAAAAAGATATAGAAGAAAAATTAAAAGAGAAGGATGTAATTATATTAAAAATATAAAAGCCGGAGAACAGTATGGAAAATGAGGATATTTTAGGTGCATATAATATTGCAAAAGATAAGTACCTGGAACTTGGTGTTGATATAGATAAAGCGATGATAGTACTGGAAAGAATACCTATTTCAATTAATTGCTGGCAGGGTGATGATGTAGGGGGATTTGAAAAAACAGATTCCATTCCGGACGGCGGGGGAATTCAGGTTACTGGAAATTATCCTGGAAAAGCAAGAACAATAAATGAGTTAAAATGCGATCTGGAAAAAGTGTATTCAATAATACCTGGCAATCATAGGCTAAATCTCCACGCAATTTACGGAGAGTTTGGTGACAAATTTGTTGATAGGGACAAAATAAGTGTTGAGCATTTTAAGGGGTGGCTTACCTGGGCAGCAGAAAATAAAATTAAAATAGATTTTAATGCCACATGTTTTTCCTATGTAAATGCAGAATCTAATTTCACACTAAGCAGCAAAAACAAAGGAATTCGTGATTTCTGGATTGAGCATGTAAAAAAGGCCAGGGAAATAAGTGCATATATCGGTAATATACAGAAAAGCCCGTGCATTCATAATCTCTGGATTCCGGACGGATTTAAGGATTACCCAGTAGATCGTTTTACACACAGAGCTCTGTTAAAAGATTCTTTGGATGAAATATTTCAAATAGAATATAATAAAAATGATTTAAAAGACGCATTGGAATCCAAGCTTTTTGGTATTGGGATAGAAGCCTATACAGTTGGGTCTCATGAATTTTATTTAGGATATGCTCTTAAAAAAAATAAAATTATCTGTCTGGATCTTGGACATTTTCATCCAACAGAGCTTGTTGCAGATAAAATATCTTCTCTTTTGCAGTTTTCAGATGAATTGTTGCTGCATGTAAGCAGGCCTATGCGATGGGATAGTGACCATGTTGTGATTTTAAATGATGATATAAGATTACTCTGTGAAGAAATAATAAGATCAAAAAGGATAAATAAAATACACATAGGGCTTGATTTTTTTGATGCGACAATAAACAGGATCGGCGCGTGGGTGACAGGCGCAAGATCCGTATTAAAAGGACTGCTTATGGCACTGCTGCAACCATTTGATAAATTATTGGAATATGAAGAGGCTGGAGATGGTTTTTCACGGCTTGCACTACTAGAACAATTAAAGAACATGCCCTTTGGTTCTGTATGGGATTTTTATTGTGAAAAATTAAATGCTCCTTTAGAGTCTGAAATTATTACAACTGTTTTGCAGTATGAAAAAGAAGTATTAAAAAATAGAGATTGATGAAAACAAGGATAGAAAAATGGATAATAATATAAAAGAACTTGTATGGCTTTCCAGGGAACTCGGAAAATCCGAATATAATTTTACTATTTTAGGGGAGGGCAACACCTCTTCCAGATATGATTTAAAAACCTTTTTTGTAAAATCGAGCGGTTCCTGTTTGGCAGATATAAAAAAAGATCAGTTCGTTCAGGTGGTTTTTAAAAATATACTCACACTTCTTGATATGGATGATCCGGACATAGAAACTATTGCAAAGATATATAAAAATTCAAAAGTCAATAAGGATGACTCACTAAGGCCTTCGGTCGAGGCATTATTTCATGCTGTATGCCTTTCTTATCAAGGAGTAAATTTTGTAGGACATACTCATCCCACTTCTATTAATATACTTACGTGTTCAAAAAATTATCCGGAAATATTAAAAGGCAGGATGTATCCGGATGAAATAGTTGTAATGGGCAAAGAATCAGTTTTTATTCCATATGTAGATCCGGGTGCTGTACTCGCAAAATATTTAAAAACGAAAATAGATACATATATTAATAATCATGGTGAATTCCCAAAGTCTATTTATATGCAGAACCATGGATTTATTGCGTTAGGTACAACAGCAAAAGAAGTTTTAAATATAACATTAACAGCGCATAAGGCGGCAGAAATAAGGTTAGGTGCAGCTCTTGCAGGCGGTGTTTCTTTACTAAAAAATAAAGATGTTAATCAGATTGCAGCCAGGCCGGATGAAAAGTTTAGAAAAAATAAATTAAATAAATAAAGGTATGGAATAATGAAAAAATGTATTGCAGTAGATCTTGGGGCAGAAAGCGGTCGGGTAATCGTTGGCAATGTATCTGAGATTGACATTGTATACAGATTTCAAAACAGTCCTGTTAAAATTAAAGAAAGTATTTACTGGGATATACTGTCAATTTTTAAGGAAATTAAAGAGGGGTTAAAAAAGGCATTTGCAAAATATCCCGAACAAATTGTTAGTATAGGAATAGATACATGGGGAGTTGATTTTGGATTACTGGATAAAAATGGGGATTTAATAGGAAATCCTTATCATTACAGAGATTCACGAACCGATTGCGTTATGGATGAAGTTTTTAAAGTTATACAAAGAGAAGAGCTGTATAAAGAAACAGGAATTCAATTGATGCAGATAAATTCCATATTTCAGCTCTATTCCTTTTTAAAAAATAAAAAGAATATCTTTGATACTGTAAAATACTTTTTAACAATTCCGGATTTGCTTAATTATTGGCTTACAGGAATTATGACAAATGAGTATTCAATAGCAAGTACAACTCAGCTATATAATCCAGTTATCAATAGCTGGTCCGAAAAAGTATTGAATAAACTTGGAATAAATAAAAACATCTTTTTAAATAAGATTATTAAACCGGGAACACAAATTGGAAATCTATTGCCATCTGTATCAAAGGAAATAGGTGCAGACACAAATGTAGTTGTTATTGCGCCTGCATGTCATGATACAGGTTCTGCAGTAGCTGCAGTACCGCATTCCGGTAGTAAAAACTATGCTTACCTTAGTTCCGGGACATGGTCGCTGCTTGGGATTGAAACGCCAGAGCCTATCATAAATGAAAAGAGCTTAAAATATAATTTTACAAATGAAGGCGCAGCAAACGGAGGAATCCGGTTATTAAAAAATATAATGGGCTTGTGGATACTACAAGAATGCAAGAGAACCTGGGACCTGGACGAAAAAACATATTCTTATGATGAGCTTATGAAAATGGCAGAGGATAACGGGCCTGCAGAATTTAAAATAGATCCGGACAATCCTGTTTTTCTTAAACCTGGAATAATAGGTGACAATATGCCGGATAGAATAAAAGAATACTGTAAAAACACAGAACAGTGTGTTCCACCTTCTATTGCAGAAATGTCAAGGGGGATTATAGAAAGTCTTGCCGATGTTTATGTAGAAACAATAAGAAAAATAGAAGAAGTGTCCGGAAAAAACATAGAAATTCTTTATATAATAGGGGGAGGATGCAAGAATTCTCTTCTTTGTGAAATTACTTCTAAAAAATTAAAGCTGCCGGTAATTGCCGGGCCAGTGGAAGCTACAGCAATAGGCAATATACTTGTTCAAATGATCTCGTTAGGTGAGATTAAATCTATAGAGCAGGGAAGAAAGATGATAAAAGAATCTTATAAAATTAAGGAATACAATTTTAAAAAATATGGAGAAAAATAATGGCAACAAAAGTAATTATGCCTAAATTAGGAAACACGGTTGAATCTTGCATAATTTTGGAGTGGAAAAAGGCAGAAGGCGATAAAATAAAGACAGGCGATATTTTATGTGATGTAGAAACTGATAAAGCCACTTTCGAGATAGAAGCAGAAACAGATGGAACTCTTCTTAAAATATATTTTAAAGAGGGTGAGGATGTACCCGTACTAACACCAATTGCTGTTATAGGAAAAAATGGTGAAAATATAGATGACATTGTAGCGGATATTAATAATGAACAGCAGGATAAGGTGTTAGACGATGAAAATAATATATCTATTGTAAAGCATGTTAGTGTCAATGAAAAATCTACGAAAATATCAGATACTATAACAAATAGCAAGCCCAAAAATATAAATGCAGATTCTAAAACTGCAATTTCACCAAGAGCTAAAAACCTTGCAAACAAAAAAGGAATTAACTTAAACCGGATTACTGGAACAGGTCCTGATGGAAGAATTATAGAAATGGATGTATTAAAAGTAATTCATGAGCAGGAGCCTTTTACACCAGCGGCTGCATCAATTGCAAAGAATATGGATAGTATTGATATTACTAGAGGTACAGGTATTGGGGGAAGAATATTATCATCAGATTTAATACAGAATGGTAAAACAGCTGTATCACAATCTCATGCCAGCACGAATTTTGAATTTCCGGGTCCGGTAGAAGAGATTCCAATTAAGGGCATAAGGAAACGAATTTCCGAACGGATGCATAAATCTTTGCAGACTACAGCTCAGCTCACAATAAATGCTTCTGCAGATGCAACGTCGCTGTTGGAGTATAGAAAAAAACTTAAAGCAAGCCCCAAAGAATTAGAACTTAATAATATAACAATAAATGATTTAATTCTATTTTGCGTTTCAAAAACCCTTGTAAGATTTAAAGCGCTTAATGCCCATTTTACTGATGACAGCATTTATAAGTATGAAAATGTACATCTCGCAAATGCTGTAGATACTGCAAAAGGACTTATGGTTCCTGTAATTCGTAATGCGAATATGCTGTCATTAAAGGAAATATCGATCCAGGCCAGAAAGCTTGCCAATGAATGTGTAGAAGGAACTGTAAATCCGGATGATCTTAAAGGTTCAACTTTTACAGTTACAAATCTTGGTGCACTTGGTGTAGAAAGTTTTACACCGGTTATTAATCTTCCGGAAGTAGCTGTACTTGGAGTTGGTAATATTCAGCTTAAACCTATAACTATGGATGACAAAATAGTATTTATAAATCATATTGGTCTTTCGCTTACTATCAATCATCAGGTAGTAGATGGGACGCCTGCTGCAAGATTTCTTAAAGAGCTTTCATTTATGATTGCAAATATAAATTTAAATCTTGCATTATGATTTTGTAAATATATTAGAAAAAAGGGGATAACATATGTATGATATAATAATTATTGGTGCAGGACCTGGCGGCTATATTGCAGCAGAAAGAGCAGGCACTAAAAACAAATCTGTTTTACTAGTAGAGAAAAGCTATCTGGGTGGAGTCTGCTTAAATGAAGGCTGTATACCAACAAAAACTCTGCTAAATTCAGCAAAGATATATTCACAGGCAAAAAAATCAAATGATTTTGGAGTGGAAGCTAGTGATGTAAAATTTGATCTTTCTAAAGCTATGTCCTGGAAACAAAATGTAATTGAAACTCTTCGAAAGGGAGTTGCATATCAAATGAAAAGATATAATGTCGAAGTTATAACCGGAACGGCACAATTTGAAGATTCAAAGATAATAAAAGTGAATGATAAAACTTATACCGGAAAGAATATAATAATTGCTACAGGCTCTTCTTCTATTATCCCACCTATACCCGGAATAGAATTAGATAATATTTTAACAAGTAGCGAAATATTAAATATTACAAAGCTTCCCGAATCCCTGAGTATTATCGGGGGCGGGGTTATTGGAATGGAATTTGCATCGCTTTTTAGCAGCCTTGGAACCGAAGTACATATAATAGAAATGCTCGATGAGATAATTCCAATAATGGATAAGGAACTGGCAAAAGTAATGCGCAGAGCTTTAAAAAATATAACATTCAATTTGAGTTCTAAAGTTCTGGGTTTTGAACAAAATAAAAAAAATGTAAAAGTAAAATATTTAAAAAATACCAAAACGGAATATTTGGAAACTGAGTATGTACTATTATCTGTTGGAAGACGGCCGAATGTAGAAAGGATGAGATTTGAAAAAGTCGGACTGGATTTTGATAATAACGGCATAAAAGTTGATAATTATATGCAGACAAACCTTCCCGGTGTCTATGCAATTGGAGATGTAACAGGAAAATCTTTACTTGCACATTCGGCATCGCGCATGGCAGAAATTGCTGTAGATAATATTTGCGGCAAGCAGATAGGTATGAGATATCATGCTATACCATGGGCTGTATATACAAATCCGGAAGCTGCAGGATGTGGAATTACTGAGGAAGAAGCAAAATCAAAAGGTTTAGAAATTAAAACAAAATCAATACAGATGCGTGTAAACGGCAGGTTCCTTGCAGAACATGGAACAAGGGCACCTGGTATTTGTAAAGTTATTGTAGAAGCTGATACTGGCCTTTTACTTGGTGTCCATTTGTTTGGTGCAAAATGTTCTGAAATGATATTTGGCGCCGCAACGATGATAGAAGCAGAATTAAGAGTAAAGGATATAAAAGAAATTATTTTTCCGCACCCAAGTGTATCTGAAATTATTCGGGATACTATCATAGAAATTGAATAAATTAAAATTAGGAGGTTTAAAATGCCGAAATCAATAGTAGTTAATCCTTTGGATGTTCGAAAACCGCAAATTTTAAAAATAAAGGATATCCCTATTAATCAATATAAAAATAATATTGAGAAAGAAATTAAGAAATATGGTAAAGAAGGGCTTATAAGAATATTAAATGACATGTTAATAATTCGTGAATTCGAAACCATGCTGGATACTATTAAAGTAAAAGGATCTTATAAAGGAGTCCTGTATAATCATGAAGGCCCGGCACATCTTTCTATAGGACAGGAATCCGCAGCTGTCGGACAATGTGTAAATTTAAGTAAAGAAGATTTTATTTTCGGTTCACACAGAAGCCATGGTGAGATTCTTGCAAAATGCTTTTCTGCTATATATAAGTTAGATAATGAAGAACTTCTTAATTTATTAAAAGGTTATATGGATGGTGTATGCCTTAAAATAGTAGAAAAGGGGTCGAAAGGCTCTGTTAAAGACCTTGCTTTCGATTTTGTACTCTACGGTGTCCTTGCAGAAATATTTGCAAGATCGTCCGGTTTTAATAAGGGGCTTGGAGGATCTATGCATGCTTTTTTTGCTCCTCTGGGAAGTATGCCGAATAATGCGATCGTAGGTGGTTCTGCAGACATTTGTGTTGGGTCTGCATTATTTAAAAGGATAAATAAAAAGCCCGGTATTGTAATCGGCAATATTGGTGATGCATCTTTAGGTTGTGGACCTGTATGGGAAGGAATGATGCTTGCATCTATGGAACAGTTCCATTCTTTATGGGATAAGGAAGTTGGTGGAGCTCCTCCTGTAATGTTTAATTTCTTTAATAATTTCTATGGAATGGGTGGACAGCCTTCCGGTGAAACTATGGGGTATAAAATACTTGCACGTGTAGGTGCCGGAGTAAATGCAGAGAATATGTATTCTGAAAGAGTGGATGGATTAAATCCTCTTGCAGTTGCGGATGCTATAGATAGAAAAAAGAAAATATTGCTGGAAGGAAAGGGCCCTGTTCTTATGGATACTATTACGTACAGAATATCAGGGCATTCACCGTCAGATGCTTCATCATATAGAACAAAAGAAGAAATGGCATTGTGGCAGGAAGCTGACAGCATTAATGAATATCAAAACTATCTTATGGAAAATAAAATTATTTCTAAAAGCAAACTGCAAGAACTGAAACAAAATGCAGAAGAGATAATCTTAAAAGCCGTTAAACTGGCAGTGCCTCTTGATATTTCACCAAGGGTAGAGGGAAAGTATATAGAAGGTGTAATGTTTTCAAATCAATATAAAGAAAAAATGGAAAATAGAGCACCGGAAGTTCTTATGCCTAAAGAGGAAAATTCAAGGGTTAAATCGATTAAGAGAAAATCCAGGTCTGCATTTGATGAGAGCGGTAAACCATTATCAAAAAATAAGGTTTTATCATTTCGTGATGCACTTTTTGAGGCAATGCTTCACAGATTTTATATAGATCCAACTATGATTGCATATGGAGAAGAAAACCGAGATTGGGGCGGCGCATTTGGAGTATACCGTGGATTAACTGAAATCCTGCCTTATCACAGGCTTTTTAATTCACCAATTTCCGAAGGAGCAATTATAGGCTCTGGTGTCGGATATGCATTAAGCGGAGGCCGTGTTGTAGTTGAACTTATGTATTGTGATTTTATTGGACGTGCAGGAGATGAATTATTTAATCAAGTTTCCAAGTGGCAGTCCATGTCTGCAGGCCAGCTTGCTATGCCTTTAGTCATTAGAGTATCAGTTGGTAACAAATACGGTGCACAGCATTCTCAAGACTGGACATCTATGGCCGCCCATATTCCAGGACTAAAAGTCATGTATCCTGCTACACCTTATGATGCTAAGGGAATGCTTAATCTTGCATTAAGAGGTACAGATCCTGTTGTATTTTTTGAAAGTCAGAAGTTATACGATATGGGTGAACAATTTATTGCCGGCGGTGTTCCTAAAGATTATTATGAGGTTCCCGAAGGCGAGCCTGACATAAAGCAGAAAGGAGATGACATATCAATCTTAACCATAGGGCCTGCACTTTATAAAGCAATGGAAGCAGCAGAAGTTTTAAAAGAGAATTATGGAATATCATGTGAAATAATTGATTTGCGATTTATTAATCCTTTAAACTACGATACTATTGTGGAATCTGTACAAAAAACTGGCAGGCTTGTAATCGTTTCCAATGCCTGTGAAAGGGCTTCTTTTATCAACAACATTTCTTCCAATATTTCTCAACTTGCTTTTGATTATCTGGATGGGCCTGTTGTTGTTATTGGTTCGAGAAATTGGATTACCCCTGCTGCAGAAATGGAAGATATATATTTTCCACAGAAAGAATGGATTATAGATGCTATTCATGAAAGGCTTTTACGTTTAAATGGTCATCAGGTTACAACGAACCAGACAGTTCTGGAAATGAAAAGAAAAAATAGATTAGGTGTATAGAATATAGAATGGAACAGATGAGCAGTCTTTTAAATGAAATAAAAAGCAGAAAACAGAACGTAAGATTAAGTGCTTTACAAAAGATAACACATAAGTTAAATACTGGTAATTTAGTTAAAACTGGTGAAGTAAATAATCACATTCATACTAATTTTTCATTTAGCCCCTATTCACCGGCGATGGCTGCGTACAAAGCTTATAAAGCAGGATTAGCTGCGATTGGGATTATAGACCATGATTCGGTTTCCGGCTGCAAAGAATTTTTAAAAGCATGTGGAATTATTGGAATTGGATCTACAGTTGGGTTTGAAATCCGCGTTAATGTTTTAAACACCGCAGTTGAAGGCAGAAAAATAAATAATCCTGATTCCTCAAATATTATCTATATTGCGATACACGGAATTCCATATAGAGAAATAAGCAGGACAAATAATTTTCTTAAAATTATTCGTACTGAAAGAAATAAGCGGAATGTTCAAATGCTTAATAAGCTTAACAGTGTAATTGCTAAAACAGGTTTAAAGCAGATTGATTTTAAAAGAGATGTTTATGATATGTCTATGGCCAGGTATGGCGGGAGTATTACAGAACGGCATATTCTTTATGCCCTGGCCAAAAATATAATTAAGAGAACTGCAAAGGGAATAATATTAATTAAATTTTTATCTGATTACCTGGAGATTGATATTAATAATACTGCAAAGAAGTTTCTGGAAGATGAAAATAATCCGTATTATGAATATGATCTTCTTGGAGCATTAAAAGCATCCTTTATCCACAAAATATTTATTCAGCCGGATTTTAGTGAGTGCATATCCGTATATAAGGCTGTAAACTTTGCCAATTCAATTAATGCAATCCCTGCTTATGCTTATCTTGGCGATGTTAAAGATTCGCCTACTGGTGATAAAAAAGCTCAAAAATTCGAAGATGATTTTTTAGAAGAATTAATGCCGGAATTAAAGAAAATAGGATTTAAAGCAATTACATATATGCCGCCCAGAAACAGTATGGAGCAGTTAAGACGAATAAAAATACTCTGTAAGGAATTTAATTTTATGGAGATAAGTGGCGTTGATATAAATAGCGCAAGACAATCCTTTAATTGTCCGGAAATTAAAAATCCTGAGTTTTCCAATTTGATTGATTCTACATGGGCATTAATAGCTCATGAGAAACTATCAAGTTATAAAGGAAAATATGCATTATTTAATAGTCACAATCCTTTTAAAGATAAACCGCTGGAGCAAAGAATAAAAATATATTCGGAGCTTGGTAAGAAAATTGAAAATAGAAAATCTGCGAAAGTTAAGGATATTTTAGCAGGTATCTAATATTAATCGGACAAAAAAATGGAGATGAATATGAAAGACAATATAAATAAATATATAGAGATAATTGCTCCGGTTTTACGAGGCTTAAGTTTTAATGGTGAAAAAGGAAAAATAGTAAAATATATAGAAAATAAAAATTCGGCTAAGTGTCTAACTGATATTTATAAGCAGGAAACATTATATATTAATCCTGTTGTTAATGATATTTCGTCGGGAATATCAGTTGCTGAAAAAAAAGTAATAAAACAACTAGTAGATGAATATAATAATTACACGACGAAACATGATAAGCAGCCGGTCCTTGTTATGCTGGATTCAATCGGCCTTTTTATTATAGGAGAAACTTATGAAGATCTAAATAATATATTGGGAAATAAGCCAGATATTAATAAAAGCGAAAAAAAAGCAGATAAATATTTTAATAGATATGATAGGAATTTAATTGTAAAGAATAAAGTATCTGCAGTAACAGGTAGCGCACAGGGTATTGGTAGAGAAATAGTTTTAGGATTAGTCGAAGCAGGAAGTATTGTATTTATTGCAGATATTAACCTGGAAGGGGCTAAGAAACTATCCGAACAATTAAATGAACAGTATAAAAAAATTGTTTCATTTCCTGTAAAAGTAAATATTACAGATGAAGATTCAGTAAAAAATATGGTTACAGAAATAATTAAGAAAGCCGGAGGCATAGATATTTTTATAAATAATGCAGGAGTGCTTAAGGCAGGCGGTGTTATGGAAATGGATTTAAATGATTTTTCATTTGTTAGTAATGTTAATTATACAGGTTATTTCTTATGCGCAAAATATGTATCACGGATTATGGCCTTGCAGAATAATGTATGCAATGAATACTATACGGATATTATTCAGATAAATTCAAAATCGGGCCTTGCGGGTTCAAAAAGAAACAGTGCTTATGCAGGAAGTAAATTCGGCGGTATTGGTTTAACTCAGAGTTTTGCACTTGAATTGGTAGATTGTAATATTAAGGTTAATTCAATATGTCCGGGTAATTTTTTTGATGGCCCATTATGGTCCGATCCGGATAAGGGACTTTTTGCACAATACCTAAAAGTCGGAAAAGTGCCCGGTGCAAAAACATTTGATGATGTTAAGAAATTTTATGAGTCTAAAGTACCTATGAAACGAGGCTGTACCGGAAAGGATCTGGTTAAGGCCATATTTTATATAGTTGACCAGAAATATGAAACAGGTCAGGCCATTCCTGTAACAGGCGGGCAGGTTATGTTAAAGTAAACGATTGTAGTTAAATAAATATATTAGAACCGCAGAGGAAAAAAATGAGTACAAATGATATTACTGATAAAATTGTTATAAAAAAATTCATAGACTAATTAGGAGAAATAACAATGAAAACAAAAGCTGTTAGATTATATGGAAAAAACGATTTAAGATTGGAAGAATTTATTCTGCCGGATTTAAAAGCAGATGAAATACTGGCTCATATTATTTCTAACAGTATTTGTATGTCTTCGTATAAAGCATCTATTCAGGGGAAAGATCATAAAAGGGTACCGGATAATATAAATGAGAAACCTGTTATAATAGGCCATGAGTTTTCGGGAGAAATAGTGAAGGTTGGAAAAAAGTGGCAGGATAAATTTAAAGCCGGAGAAAAATTTATTATACAGCCGGCATTAAATTATAAGGGCAGTCTTGCTGCGCCGGGTTATTCTTTTGAATATATTGGAGGAAATGCAACATATATCATAATTCCTAATGAAGTTATGGAAATGAATTGTCTGCTTAAAAATAATAGTGATGCTTTTTTTAAAGGTTCTTTAACAGAACCAATGTCATGTGTGATTGGTGCATTTCATGCAAGTTATCATACAGAACCGGGAATTTATAAGCATAATATGGGAATAAGTGAAGACGGAAATATGATAATTATTGCGGGTGCAGGCCCTATGGGCCTGGGAGCAATCGATTATGCAATACATAATAGTATAAAGCCCGGCTCCCTAGTTGTAACTGATATCGATGAGAAAAGGCTTGATAAAGCAAAAGCTCTTTATCCAAAAGAAGAAACAGAAAAAAATGGAGTAGAAATAAAATATATAAATACAAAAGGTATAAAAAATGTTAAAGATTATTTAATTTCATTAACAGGTGGGAAAAAATATGATGATGTTTTTATATTTGCACCTGTTAAAGAATTAATTGAACTTGGAGATAAAATAATAAACAGACATGGGTGCCTTAATTTTTTTGCAGGCCCGACAGATCCTGAATTTACGGCGCCAATTAATTTTTATAATATTCACTATTCTTCCACACATATTGCAGGCACAAGCGGCGGTAATACGGATGATATGATAGAAGCACTTGAAATGATGAATAAAAATTTAATTAATCCTGCAACAATGATAACGCATGTTGGAGGATTGGATTCTGTAATAAATACTACATTGAACCTTCCGAAAATACCGGGAGGTAAAAAACTAATTTACACAAATATCAAACTTGAGCTAACAGCACTTGAAGATTTTAATATTAAAGGCAGGAAAATACCATTATTTAAAGCTCTGGATCAAATTATCAGTAAAAACAACGGGCTTTGGACTAAAGAAGCAGAAAACTATTTAATTAAGAATGCGGAAAAAATATAAATATTATTAAGGTATAAAAATATGAAACTGGATGTTTATAATATAGGCAGGATTGATTATAAAAAATCATTAGAGCTTCAATATGAATTACTTAAAAAACGACAGGAAAATAAAATAAATGATACATTATTATTTGTCCTGCATGATCATATTTTTACCATGGGCCGCCGAGCAAAAGATTCTCAGTTTAAAGTATCTAAAGATAAAATAAAAAAAATGGGTATTAAAATATCGAGGATTAACAGGGGCGGTGAGATAACATATCACGGACCCGGCCAGATTGTATGCTACAATATAATTAATATAAAAGGCAGAAGTATTAAGGAGCTTGTAAATAATCTGGAAGAAGTAACTATAAGACTGTTAGATGATAATTTTAATATAAAGAGTAAAAGGCATAATGAGCATAGGGGAGTTTGGGTCGGAAATAATAAAATAACAGCCATTGGCCTCGAAATAAAAAAAAATGTAACTATGCATGGTTTTGCGTTTAATTTAAATACGGACTTAAAATATTATGATCTAATTGTTCCTTGTGGCATTTCTGAAATGGGTGTTACATCGCTTGCCAAAATTCTGGGACATGAGGAAGATAATAATAAAGTAATTAATTTGATAATAAAGAAATACTGTGAAGTGTTTGATTATAACTGCGTCTAAATGCTGGTTATGCTAATTTCAGTTTTCTAAATATTATTTTTCTCCGGTCTCCATAAATATTTAGATAAATCTAGGCTATTGTCTTTATTAAAAATTATTCCTTCGTTCTCCAGAAGGTTTTTTTGAATCTCATAACCGGATCCTGGTTTTAAAGAAATAAATCCTTTACTGTTTATTATGCGGAACCATGGAAGATTCTCCTTTTTAGAAGATGAATTAAGAATAAATGCAACCTGACGTGATGCCCGGTGGTTTCCTGCATACAGTGCGATTTGCCCGTATGTTGCAACTTTTCCAAAAGGGATCTGTTTTATAATTTTAATAACGTTTTTATAAAACATGATTAATTATATTTAAGTTGTATTTTATTTTCAAGTCTAAATATTACTTAGAAAATGTGTAGAAATTAACAGCTATATTGTAGATATGAAATATAAGTATAAATATTTGGCTCGTCAGTAATATCTGTGGGTAAAAAAGTCTTAAATATCTACAGTTATGATGAAAATCAATACAAATTTTAAATCATTTCCTATTGAATAACGCACCTATTTTTCTCTAAATTAAATAACCAAAAATAACTATGAGAAGAAATAGATGCTACTAAAAACAATACTTAATAAATGCCATAAATTCAAATCATTTGTCTTTAAAAATGTGAAATTTATAAAACATCATGGTATCGATGCAATAGAAATTGAGATACAGGCACGAAAAAACGGAAGTGCAATTTGTTCAAAATGTCATAAACAAGGTCTGGGATATGATAAACTTAATTATAGATATTTTGAACATATACCTATTTGGGGATTCAAAGTTTTCTTCAAATATCTTATGCGGCGTGTTGATTGCAATACTTGCGGTGTAACAGTAAAAGAAGTACCCTGGGCAAAGGTGAAGAAAGAACTCAGTAATGCAACAGCCTCCCATGCAACCTGGGCACGGGATAATATTAGAGGGCGGATTTGACTTGCAGGGTAATTTTATATTTATACCGATTCATTCTCTGGATAAAATGACAGAATGTTTCAGGCGTAGAGTTATACGATTTTTTCTGGACAAAGAACTCATAACAGAATCCTTTGCTTCTAATCTATTAAGCTGGAAAAATTCTGGCTACTCTATTGATGCAAAACTCAGATTATATGGTTCAGACGATAAGGCTCGCGAATCGATTGCGCAGTACCTTGTCCGGCCGCCTCTAACTTTTAAGTAAGATTACTTATGAGCCGTTTAAAGGGAAGGTTCTTTTTAAAACAAAGTACAACGCGTATTTTGGCGAAAATTTTAAGGTTTATATAGCTTCCGATTTTATTGCAGCTCTTGCCCAGCATATACCTTCCCCCGCATTTCGCATTCGCGAATTGCTAGGTCCAGCGAGAGTTCATCTGGTACGGTACTATGGCCTGTACTCATCTCGTAGTCGAAGGGGTATGGAAAAATATGCCTTATGTTGTTCGTCTTGCGCCAGAGGGGCTGGTCGCAAGCTATCGCTTGCTACTCGCCCGTGCAGCCGGGGCAGGGCACCTCCCGTAATTGCACAGTCTTCCACTACTTGATTTTTATTTATTTTTTTCTCTGTATTTATCCTACAAGGATAAGTCTGTCTGTTTATAAAGATAATGGCTGAATTTTG
>SDBV01001563.1_pt1 | contig 34483 bp, 29 predicted proteins | sample 2277081 | NCBI WGS metagenome assembly SDBV01 (sample SAMN10402039, study PRJNA504765) | marine sediment metagenome | isolation source: marine sediment core GS10_PC15, 223 cmbsf | place: Arctic Ocean: Southern Knipovich Ridge | collected 2010 | reverse complement strand
ACAAAGTCCACACGTTCCTCATGACAAGCGATCCTCCTGCCGATCCCCCTGCTGATCCTCAGCCCGATCCCATTCAGGATCCTGTACCTACGAGCCCGGTACTTCCTACACCCGGTGAGCCAGGAGAAGGAAGTGACACAAACTATTCAGTAAGAGTCACGAGCCCAAAGCTCAAGACAAAAAAGACCAACCGGCTCTCGAAGAGAAAGCTATACCGCATTCTTCGGAAAGGGTTCAAAGGCAAGGTGAAGGGCAAGTCACTACCAAAGAAGAGCTTCTCCGCTTCTCTTGTACGTAGAGTCAAAAGAGGTAAAAGAGGCAAAAGAAAGGTGAGGTGCTACACGCTCTTGGGTAGGCGCACCTCCTGTAAAAAAACTCGCCGAAGAGGATTCTCTACAAAACGAAAGAGTAACCAAACCACTTTCAAGTTCCGGCCTTATCGCTCAAGGATGATCAGGAGGATCAAACGGAAGAATCGAGTACGCAAGGGTACGTACAGGCTCACAGTTGTTGCTTCCGCAGGCGGAACCAAGAAGAAGGCGACATACAAGATCAAGGTGCGCTAGCTGCCCTTCAAGTCATCCACTTTTAAAACTATTCAATCCAGGGTAGGACTACTTGTCTGCTTATCTTTAGCTGGTTTTCTGGAAGTCGTCCACAATGCGCCATATAAGCTGTTATAAACATTTACTTATGGGTAGCATCAGGTTCTCTACGTAGCTTGCCGCCAATTAACCGAGCCGGCCAATACGCTCATCGTGTAAGAGTTGAGGCTCACACGTTCTCTTTCAGCGGCCCGTACAAGATCGCCGTGAAGGCTACTGGGCAGGCGGACGATGAATTTACCGCTGTAGTCTTCACCCCTAGGCTTAGGTATATCCATGCCATCCTCCAAGGCAACACTTACCCAAGAAAGAAGAGCGTCACGGACTCTTACAACTGCTTCTTCCGGTGTATCACCCTGACTTAGACAGCCTGGCAGTTCTTCAACTTCGGCAACCCACCCAACGTTGCCATCTTCATCTTCATCCCTTACCAGCTCTATGTGATATGGAAGCTGTGTGTATTCTTCAGCCGTCATTTTTATCCATCACCTCCTCTATTGCTTTTATCGCCTTGCTTACATAAACAGGTAACAAAGGTTTTCTTGGGTCAATCGTCAATAGATAATCCAAGAGTTCATGTTTGTATACCCAATGATCTCCTTTACCGTATCTTCTCTCAAATCCAGCTTTCTTCAAGAGCTTGTGTAAAGCCTGGGGCTTCACGCTTCGCCGACGCTTTTTTAGCTCGGCAACTTCATCTTTCACGCTCATGAAGCAATACTACCTATAGTATCAGATGGAACCACGCCTATTCGACAATTGGAGACGGCGGGAGTCGAACCCCAGAGAGCCAGGGATGGCGAACGATGACGCCGGTTCGGCTCCGAAGAGCCGGCGATAGGATGGAGACGGCGGGAGTCGAACCCGCGTCCGCGGACGCGTGACAAGGAAACTTCTACAAGCTTAGTCGGCCCTTATTCTCGCCTGGTGACAATCGTGCCGACAAGATACACCGCCAGGCCAGCCCTCATAAATGTCCCCTGTGCGGCGAAGGCGTAGCCGTACTGGGTAAGCCCGTTTCTGACGCCGGGATCCTCCCCCACGGGCCGAGGAAAGGCCGACGAGCTACTTAACTAATTAAGCAGCCAGTGCGTAACTTTCGTTATCACTTATGGTTTTCCCGGCTTTTTAACGAGGCCAACCGGGGTCCTCGGCTTGCTATTTCCTCCACGAATCGACCACGTCGAAGCCTGGTCGTCCCCGTGAAGCTACATTTAGATTTTATCAGTAGGCGGTCTGGCTTTTCTACTTACGTGCTTTTTACTTCTTGCGCTTAGATTTCTTCGCCTTCTTCAGCTTGACCGTGCTCTTGGCCCTGACGGACTTGCCCTTGTAGGGCTTGGACGTTGCGCGGAAGGGCTCGTCACGACCGCTGCTGGCGCTGCCTTGATCGGCGTCTCCCCTTCGACTTGCATCGCTATCGCTTCTATCTTTGTCTCCGCCCCGTTCATCTTCTGCTGCATCACTGCCGGGCTCGTTCGATCCGGCGCTGTAGTAGAAGACATTGAGCAGCTTCCACTTCGGCTCGCCGCCCCAGATCTCACACGTCCAGGTGCTTGCCCCGAAGTAAAGTATCCAGCCGAACTTCTGGATTCGGTGGTTGCCGGAGTCGGCGACGTAAACGTTTAAACAGACATCGACGGCGATCCCCCAAGGCTGGCTAAACTGCCCGTCGCCGGAGCCCCAACTTCCCCATTTGGTTATGAAGTTGCCGTCTGAGTCAAAGACCTGGATGCGGTCGTTGTGGTAGTCGGTGACGTAGACGTTACCGGAGACATCGACGGCGATCCAGCTGGGGAAGTTGAACTGTCCGTCGCCGGAGCCTTTGCTACCCCATTTGGTTATAAAGTTGCCGTCGGAGTCGAAGACCTGGATGCGGTTATTGCCGGCATCGGCGACGTAGACGTTTCCGGAGGCATCGACGGTGATCCCGTAGAGCTTGCTGAACTGCCCGTCGCCGGAGCCTTTGCTACCCCACTTGGTTATAAAGTTGCCGTCGGAGTCGAAGACCTGGATGCGGTGGTTGTAGCTATCGGCGACATAGACGTTGCCAGAGGGATCGACGGCGATCCCGTTGGACCCGTCGAGCTGCCCGTCATCGGAGCCTTTGCTGCCCCACTTGGTTATGAAGTTGCCGTCGGAGTCGAACTTCTGGATACGGCTTTTCCCATTGTCGGCGACGTAGACGTTGCCGGAGACATCAACCGCAATCCCGGTGGGCCAGCTGACGAACTGCCCGTCGCCCGTACCGTAACTTCCCCACTTGGTTATGAAGTTGCCGTCGGAGTCGAAGACCTGGATGCGGTGGTTGTAGCTATCGACGACGTAGACGTTGCCGGAGACACCGATGGCGATCTCATAGGGAAGGCCGAACTGCCCGTCGCCGGAGCCTTCGCTTCCCCACTGGGTCTTAAAGCCGAACCCCGCCTCGGCCGATGGCGCCTGTGCCAGTGCGGACAGGGTGAGGATCAGTGCGATCGCTGTGAACCGAGCGATTACACGTGAGACGATCTGCTTTTTGCTTGTTATGGGCATTTTGTTGACGCCGTCCATCTAAGCGGCCCTCCTCGGCTTGCCGGCCTTGCCGCGCTTTCCCTTCTTGCCGCGCTTCGACTTCTTCGCCTTCTTCAGCTTGACGGTGCTCTTGGCCTTGACGGACTTGCCTTTGTAGGGCTTGGACGTTGCGCGGAAGGTGATCTTCCGTGCTTTGCGCGGGTTTTTGAGGACTCCCCCTCGTTTTCCGGAAAGCTTGATCTGGATGGTTCTGAACTTCAAGGTCTTGCCGGAGATCTTGATCTGCTTTGGAAGGCGCTTCACGGTGAGTTTTCCTGTCTTTAGCTTCGCCCTTGTCTTTTTCTGCAGGTGCTTTTGGAAGGAGCGGTAGGCCTTCAAGTTACGCTTTGCCTGGGAGAGCTTCTTCTTGTAGGTCTTCTTTTTCTTCTTTGACTTGGTGCGTTTCAGTTTTCGCTTGTAAGTCCTGACGCGCTTTTTGAACTTGTTCAGCTGCTTGCGGTTGGGACTTATCCTCAAGGTGCCCGTCCTCTTTGCGCGGAGTGTGAACTTGAAGACCTTGAGCGAGGCCGCCTTACGGGTCGGGGTCAGGGTCAGGCGGCCAAAGCTTGCACCACGTCTCTTTGAGCTTCGTTTCTTGACAAGTCTCTTCAGACGCTTGCGGGAGAACTTAAGCGACGACTTCTTTGACTTACCCAACTTTATGGTCAGGTTCTTTATCGGATGGGAGACCTTTTTGTCTTTATGGAGCACTGTGAAGAGCGCATTGGTGGAGGACTTCTGACGTCTGGGCTTCAGCTTCGCGCGGAACTTGATTCCCTTGTTTCCTTTTATGCCTACGCAGTTTGCAACACAAACGCTCTCGGAGGAGGTCTGGTTTGCATATGAGGTTGCGTTGAATCCGATCGTGAGCGGTTTTGCCTCCTTGGGAATCTTGAAGAGCCCACCGTCTACTCGTGCTTTGATGTCGGCATGAAGCGGTGGCATGCCGGCTATGGTGAGAGAGGTCGTGCCCGTTTTGGCGTCTATCTTGACGTCGGACTCAATATCTATCGAAGTAATGCCCCTTAGCATGATGTAAGCCTTCCTGGCTCCTTCTCCAAGGAACACGGCGCCGGTCAAGGGTTGGCCCGGAATCATCCACGATGAGGCCTCCAAAGAGGCTACGCGGGATGAGTCGGGACATGCTCTTGCGCTCCACTGAGCCGCGGTACAGATGGCGGATGAGCTTGCCAGCTTTGCAATGTCGATGCCAAAGCCCGTGAAAGAGAGGCCTATGTCCTTGGTTGCTGTGTGGCCCAGGCTCTGGGCGATCTTTGTCTCGATTACAGGTGTCGCTCCCGCCTTCGTCGTTGAGACAGAGGCTTTGAACGAGGGCCTGAAGGGCAGGGTGCCGTTAACGGGGTACGAGGCATCCGCATGAGCGGTGGAGCCCAAGGAGGAGGTAAAGATGCCCCTGAAGGCTCCCGAGGAGGCGAAGCTCGGGTTCTTCAGCATCTGACCGCCCGAGGCCGATGTGCCCCAGATTGCAATGTCCATCTTTGTGACGTTGAACTGAGGCATGTCGATCGATATGTCGGTGGTTATGGTGTTTGCGTTGTTTGCGACCGCAATGGGCGACTGGATGACCTTGGTTCCGCCGCCTGCGACTGCCGGAAGGTTCAAGGTGGCGACAAGCCTTGCAGGCTCTCCCCCCTGAGGCTCGGCCATGAAGAGCCCACCCGTCACCTGGATCGCGTTGGCGGGGCCCAGGACCTGAGCGGTCGCGGTAACGTCGCCGATCCTGCTTGTGAAAGGACAGGCTCCGACACTGGCCTGGTAGATCTGACACCTGTCGAACGTTGCGCCGATGCTTGCACCCATACCGTGAGGCAGCGTCACGTTCATGGAGTCGATCGGGTCGGCCGCGGGGTCCTTTTCAACTATCAGGTCGAGTTTGCCCGGGTTGGCGCCGGCGCTTTGGTTACTTGCGTGGGCGGTGAACTTTGGAGCGCCGATTCCCGATGCGCCTGGGTCGCAACCTTGGCTTACCGTTACTCCAGTATTCTTAGAGACGCTTCCTTTCTCGGGTGCCCACGCCTTATGGGTCGATGCCAGGTTGTATGTGCCGGCGCCGGTGCAGGCGGTCTTTAAAAGCTCGTTCAACTCGAGCTTTGCGCTCTCGAGAGGAACGGGTGGGATGCCCTCCATCGTCGCGACTATGTTCTCACTAGCTGCAAGCTGGATCGTCGAGTTAAGACGGATGTCTTTTAAGCCTTTCAGGAAGATCGACATCTGCATGGGGCCGTCCGGGTCTATCTGGCCGTCGTCGCTTACAAGGAAGACCTTTCCTTCAAGTGGGCCGTCGGGAGTGCCGGCCTTCATCTCCTCGTATGGAGCCAGTGGTGTAAAGACGGTCATTTTCCCGATTGCGGTACCGCTACCGCTTTCCGTGCCGCATTTACCTGCATTGGCGTGGGCCGTCTTGCATATCTCGGCGTTGTAGAGACTGTTTATGTAGAAGCGCTTGTCAAACGTGAACGTCATCTTCTTCGAGTGTGGCTGCTGGGTGTAGCCGTCGTATTTTCCCTCATTGTCGGGAAGCGTTATCGAGTCGGGCAACTGTGTTATCTCCAGAGTCGACTTCACTGGCGAGTTGGCCTTGGGTGGCTCGATCGATAGAGATGTCTTGGGGTCGTACGGAGTCTGCTCCGCACAGTTGGTTACCGGATATTCGATATCTTTGCTCCACTCCGAGCCGTCATCGCCCTTTAGCTTTACGCTGAACTTGTTCTTGGCATCCTCCGATCCGCATCCGTGGGTTGGGTTGACGATGAAGGGCGTCGGCTCGGGCTTCTCGATCCCCTTTTGGCCAAAGAAGGTTACGTCCATACTGGTGATAGGCACTGCAGTGGGTATGTCCTTGATCCGTGCCTGGATGCGGGTGTTTCCATCGACTAAGTCGGCGTCGCCTTCTAAGACAAGGAGGTTGCCCACATTTCCCATCTCGACTATCTTGGGCATCTCGAGCGCAAGATAGACCTTGCCCGGTTTGCCCGTGTCGGGTTTGCCCATGAAGACCTTCCCCGTGATCTCGATCTCGTGGTCGGTGCCGATCTTGGCGATAGCCGTGATTGTGCCGACCTTCTCGTCGTCCGCTGTTGCGCTGCCGGAGACCTCCGCCTCCGAGTACTGAGCGGCGGCCTGCGGGTTGAACATCATGCCTTCAGGCATCTTGAAGAGGATCTCCTCGATACCAGCGTTGCCCGAGTCGTTTTCGATATTGATGTCCAGATTCTTCGGCGATTTGCCTGCTTTGTCTTCGATGGACTGGACCGTGACATCTTTTGAACCGGGAAAGCCAGTCACGTCCTCGCAACCACCGCCAATAGGACTGGTGTTCACGGTGCCTGTTGGGTTGGTTGGGCTTATCTCGTCAGTCCACGGTGTGAAGATGCCGTCGATCGCGAGCTCGGGCAGAGCTTGACAGTCCGGCGCAGGCGGCAACTCAAACGCCTTATCGTTGAAGAAGAACTTGAGCTCGTTTACGGTCGCCTGCGGCGAGGCCTTTATCTTCGTCTTGATCCGGAAGTCGTCCGTGAGGGAAGCCGTGCCTTCGAGCTCGGTATTGATCTTCCCTTTAAGTGGGATGTGAACCTCGAACGGTTCGCCGTCCAAGATCCCCAACGGGGCGTTACCGGCCAAGAAGACCTTGCCTTCGATCGGCTTGTTATCCGGAAGCAGGATCGAATACGCCTTAACGTCGCCGATCGCCTCACCCGGGTTATTCATAAGTAATTCTTGGAAGTCGATGCCTGGGTTGTTTAGCTTCAGTGCCTTGGCGCTGTTTATCCTGAAGGGCAGGACGATCTCGGCATCTTTTACGTGCGCCTCCTGCGGGTAGGGGCCAGAGAGTGGCATCTGTTGCTTGTAAGTGAGGTCCAGGTCGACCGGCTTGCCCCACTTGCCGCTGAGCAATGTGACGTCTAGCTGAGGGTCGAACGGCTGGGGTGGGCAGTTCGTGGCTTCGTAGCCCTTAGACAGATCGGCAGTCCGGAGGCCGCCCTCTTCGGGACTAGTCAGGGTGACCTTAAACTGCCCGGGACTGCACTGTGTTGGATTGACGATCCTGGGGTACCCGTTCGCACCGGTGGCGGCTCCTTCGATGGTCATCTTCATCTCCGTCACGTTGAACTCCCTCGGAATGTCCCCGGCCTCGATCGGAACGCCGTTCTTGATATCGTCAATCAGTATTTTTGCCGGTATGACCTCGACTCCGCCGCCGCCCACCTCGGGCATCTGGATAGCTGAGTAGATTCTGGCCAGCTCGTCGCCCTGTGGTACGCCGTTGAGGATGCAGCCCTCTGCATCTATAAACTCCCCGCTGAAAACTTGAGCCCTCGCCGTGACCTTACCTATCTGGGCATCGGAATTGCACGGCTCGCTCTTAGCAGTAGCCTCGTCTACCTTGTCCCCTTCGGCCAGGTCGCCCATCATGCCTATCGGCAGCTGCAAGTTGAAGCTCGATATCCGTGCGCCGACCGCATCCCGGCTTATCGTGATCACCATACTGTCCGTGGACAAGCTCGCTCGCTTTTTTTTACTCTCGACTTTGAGGTTCTCTTTATCGAACTGTGGGTTGGAGTTCATCGAGCATTCATCGAGGTCCGCCGGTGCATCGATGGACGCCTTTGTCCAATCCGCATGCTTCATCGTGTTCCAAGCGGCAAAGTCGCCTGTTACGCCCAGGTCCTGCGCTTCACAGGACACACCGTCGGTCGTCATCAAGCCTTCGACCGTCATCTTGAACTCAGTCAACGGATACGGCGGCAGATCCTTGAACTCGGCAACGACTCTCTTGTCCTGGTTGAGCTTGACCTCGCCGAATAGCTTGAGCTTCACGGGACTGGCAGTGCCATTCGCGTACTTGTCCAGGAAAACGGCCATCGTGTATGGATCGCCGGGCGCGAGACCGTCGATCAGATAGACGTCGCCTGTTAGGTCCTCGGGCAGAGCAGGTGTCTTTACCGTAACGTTACCGATGTCGGTCGCGCCGGTTGCACCACAGTCGATATCTACCCCTGCACAGAATGTAACATCGGCGAGACTGTTTACCTCGACGCCGTCGGGGAACGTGACCTTCGTCTCCCTGATGTCCGAGTGGTCGGGGTCGGAGACCTTGTTTACCTTTGCAACGACGTCCACGACCTCTTTTGGCTTGGCGACCTGAGCTTGATTCGTGCCGGTCTTGAAAAGGTCCACTTGTAGCGCCGGTTCGAACTGCAGACCCCCGGCACCGAACACCGGGAACGACAGATCGCGCTCCATCTGGGTTCCGCCGTACGTATCTATCTTGGCCTGAGTCCTCTGTAGCGCTTGGTTCGGTAGCTCTTCGCCTATGTCAGGGTAAGTTGAACCGGGGGCAGAGTTGAACGTGGGATTTGTCATGAACGTAGGACCGTCCGGTATGCCATCCCCGTCCCCGTCGATTCCGCTCTTTCCGTTGATGACGATCTTGATCTTGTTGATGTTCAGATTGAGGATTGCCTTGCCGTCGACCTTGTTGGCCTGAAACTTCAGATCATTGCTCTCGTCGCCTGTGGGCATGGGATTGTACTGCTGAACGTGCATGTTCTCTATCGTGTTGGGTATCTTGCTTACGACCTTGACGCGGTAGTGCTCATCCTCGACCAGGTAGACAACGAGATCGACCACGACGGGGGCGGTCAGAAGGTCGGTGTCCTGTATAACCGCGTACAGCCGGGCGGCCTCGTTTCCCACAAGCTCGTCGGGGTCGCCGAGGAAGACGCCTGAGCCTGCGCACGGCTCCCCTACGCCGTCGAAGCCGGGATCCATGTCCGGTATGAAGCCTTCCCCGTTCTTATTGCAGTTCGGCACTCGGCTGTCGATGCCGTACTTTGGAACTCTGAACATCCAAGGTATATCTCGCAGGCTGTTGAGCATTGCAACGTCAGCCCGGATATCGCCGACCTTTGAGCTATCTGGGCAGTTCGTATCCGGGCTCTCGGCAACGGCTTTTTTGCAGGTATCAATGATGTCAAGTCTCGCCCCAATGCCGACCGGCATCTTGAAATCGACATCTTTGAACTCGTGGTAGTCCTGTGGCCTGCGAAGCGTCACAGTAACATCGGTCGGCTGACCTGCTCCCTTGGGGTTGTGGTCGACCGAGACAAGCGGGTCGTCGTCCTCAATGCTGCCTTCCGGGTCGTACAACCCCGGTTCGGGCGCACTGTCCATCATCTCGCGAACGTAGACGTTGTAGCAGTAGCTGCCACCACCACAGATTCCGATGACGCCATCAGCGCTGATCCTCTTGTACGCGAGCAGCTCTTCCCAGTTGAGGAGGCCAACTCCCAGGTAGCTGTGAAAGAGCTCGTTTGAGTTCGATTCAAAGACGACCCGATGGCTTCCACTTGTGGGATTGGCCAGTGCCGTATCCTTGTTCTTACCCGGAGCAACATCGCCCGCATTGGTCTTGCTCTCCACACTCTCGGTGCTGGCATCGATGTCGTGTACGACTACGTCATAGTTACCCCCACCCCCGTTGACGCGGGGAAACGCCACATGACTGCCGTCAGGTGAGATCGAGGGGCCGAAGTTGAGGTCGTTGCCCGGCGTTATCTCTTTGGTCTCTTCCGCACCTTCCGTTCGATCGCGGACGAAGATCCTGGCTTGGATTACATCATAAGGCGGATCAACCAGGTTTTTTGCTCTCGACTTAAAGGCTACTCTATCGCCGTTATTTGACAGTGACGGTACTCGACTCCCCCCATCCCCGAAACCGCCGCCAAATGCAACCGAGACGAGCTCGGTCTCTCCCCCGTCTATGCCGCGAATAAAGATATCGCTGTCCAGGCCGCCAAGTTCGAGCTGGGAAGTTAGATTTGTCGCGTACGATCTAAAAGCAACGTAGTCGCCGTTTCCTGATATCGATGCGTTCGAGCTGAACCTGTCTCCCGCATCGGACGTGCCGTTGGCTGCTGAGACAAGCTTTGTTGTGCCCAAACCGACCTTCTTTCGTATGAAAACGTCATCTCCGTTGTTGTCGTCGGTGATGCCTAAAACGAGCGTCGTACTTTTTGACTCAAATGCGACCGTACCGTCGTCTGCCACGGATGGGTTCTTCGCATCCTTAGAAAGAATTGACAATGGCTGGCTCGTAACAAGCGTCGGCAGGGTCGGTACGCCGTTCTCCACTTTGTAGCGAATGATCTCCTTCACGCCGCTGAGCGGCTCGATCTTGCTCAGATTTGAAGCCTCCGTTTCAAATGCGATCCACTCGCCGTTCGGCGATATCGAGGGATTGAAGCTCTCTCCATCTGCCTTGTCGCCGTTCCAGGCCTTCGAAACCCTATCCGTGCTGCCGGTGTCTACGTTGTGCAGGAAGATGTCGTGTTCATATAAGAGTGGTTCTTGTGACGGCGTGTTTTCCTCTTTCTCCAGCGGGTCGAGGTTCGACGATTGGGACTGAAAAACAACCCACTTGCCATCGGCCGAGATGGAGGGATTCTGGCTGTGTCTCGTCCAGCCGTTTTTATCGACGCCGTACCCCCCAACGTCGGTGTTGACTAGCTGCGGATAGCTTAGCTGCCTCGTACCGGCCGATTCGGCCGAGCCCGGCCACGTACTTAAGAGTGCAACGGCAGCCACAGCAAGAACTGCCATGAAAAGCACAGACACACGTGTAGCTCTCCTGTGTAGGTTACGAACAAACATCTCTTGTCCTTTGTGAGCTGGAATCTCTTGCCTTCCTCGCCTCAAAACTCCTCCTTCGATGAAAACTAAAAAACCCCTCAATCTTGGAAAGAGGCGGGGGCGCCTACGCGCCCCCCTTTGCATTTGCTTAAAGCACGTGCTCGCCTCTCCCCTAGTCGCTAGCCGTTACTGAATCGCCGATGGCCGCTTCTACGGTGCTTGCTTTTCTCGTTGCTGCTTTTGCTGTCAGCACCACTTCGGCTATCGGAACTGCTCTGACTTGGGTCTTTGCTGTCCCTGCTCTGACTTGGGTCTTTGCTGTCCCTGCTCTGACTTGGGTCTTTGCTGTCCCTGCTCTGACTTGGGTCTTTGCTGTCCCTGCTCTGGCTTGGGTCTTTGCTGTCCCAGCTCTGACTTGAGTCCCTGGCGTCGCTGCCTGCACTGCCGCCAGGCCTACCTGCTCCATCTGACGCATCCCTGCTCCAAGGGGGTTCCTCGAGACCATCGCTCGTGCCATCGGCCTTCGTCGTGGTCACCTCAGAACAGAACGGGTTCTTGAAGTTGTTGTCGATGTAGCCGTCGGTAACTTCCTTCGGCGTTATGCCCTCATACGCCTCGCCTGGTCCGTTCTTTTTCCATGTTGGCGGCATCTCAGGCTTCTGGCCGTGTCGTCCGCCCTTGTAATAGTCACTCAGTTCGGCACGGTAATTATCCCAGTCCTCCTTTATCTTGGTGCTTATGCCCGACCATGCTGGGTTGTTGCCCCACCAGTCGTTGGTTCCTTCAATGTTCGTCGACACGGTCGATACATCGAATCCCCAGCCGCCTGTCCACTTCTCTGGGTCACCGCCGAACGTAATTTGCATGATCATCCATACTTCAGGCGAACAGGTATGCCAGGTCGCAACCGGGCCAACTTTGTTCGCCCAGTCAGCGGGATCGGTACCACATTCCTTGGCACCGACATCACCGGCGTAGGCACAGAGATCCATCGGGCCGATCTTCGTAAGGTAGATCTCTTCAAAAACGCCGCCCTTCGCTACTGGTTGGTAGATGGTCATCCTCGACCTCTTGACAACGGTTCCCGGCCCCGTCTCCTCCTCGATGATGATGTCACCGACACCTGCGAAACCATCGTAGGCCTGGAAACAGGCAACAGCCGTTGTCGTACAGTGCGTATTGGAAATCCCTGCCCCCGGTGCCTCATGCACGTAGACATTTGACGTTACGTTGAGGAGTTCACCCTTTATAAGATACCCACCGATTCCAAAGATGCTCACGGTAGAGGATCCCATGTACTGGCCCACTGCCAGGGTGCCGGAGCCATCCTCGTTCGAACATCCCGGGTTCAGCACTGGGTTCGCACAGCGCGCCTCCAGCGAGCTTACAAACCCTGTCGCCTTGCTGTGGGCAAAGGGCATTTCTATCTCGCCCTCCGTGAATCCTTTCATATCGTCGAGATTCGTACCCCCCTCCTCATCTGGATCTAGAACCCCAAAGTCGCTTCCACAAAGAAGAGCGCCATCACCACCCACCGCGGTTGGCTCGCCAACTGTGGTGTTGGTAAAAGTCAGGTCTAGGTTCTTTGCCCCGTTGCCAAGGCCCGCGCATGCAGCCGCTTGCGGATCCTCGGCAGCTGCCGGCGCCGCCATCACGGCGGTCACTATTAAGGATGCCGTCGTAATAAGCATCCACACATTGAATCTGGTGTGCATCTTTCCTCCTCCAGATAGTTCACGACAACTCTCACCCAAGAAAACTGCCTCATTATTAAGCGCAATCCGCAACTAGGTCCACAATTACGGTTTTAAATAAATCTTTTTTGGGTCTCTAGAAAGAGGCGGGGGCGCCTACGCGCCCCCCTTTGCATTTGCTTAAAGCACGTGCTCGCCTCTCCCCTAGTCGCTAGCCGTTACTGAAGCGCCGATGGCCGCTTCTACGGTGCTTGCTTTTCTCGTTGCTGCTTTTGCTGTCAGCACCACTTCGGCTATCGAAACTGCTCTGACTCGAGTCTTTGCTGTCCCAGTCCTGGCTTGAGTCCCTGGCGTCACTGCCGGCGCTGCCGTCAGGCCTACCTGCTCCATCTGGCCCTTCTTTACTCCAAGCGGGTTCCTGTAGACCATCGCTAGTGCCATCGGCCTTCGTCGTGGTCACCTCAGAACAAAACGGGTTCTTCAAGTTGTTGCCGTAGTAGTCGTCGGTGACCTTGGTCGGCGTTATGCCCTCGTACGCCTCGCCTGGTCCGTTCTTTTTCCATGATGGCGGCGTCTCAGGCTTCTCGTGGCGCCTGCCCTTGTAGTACTCCTGCAGTTCAGCGCGGTATCTATCCCAGTCCTCCTTTATCTTGGCGCCTATGCCCCACCATGATGGATCCTTGCCCCACCACCAGTTGATTCCTTTGATATTCATATTCGACGCAGCCGAAACGTTGAAGCCCCAGCCGCCTGTCCACTTCTCTTGGTCGCCGCCGAACGTAAGGTGCATGATCGACCATGCTTCAGGCGAACAGGTATGCCAAGTCGCAACCGGGCCAACTTTGTTCGCCCAGTCATCGGGGTCGGTACCACATTCCTCGGCGCCGACTTCACCGGCATATGTACAGAGATCAAGCGGGCCGATCTTCGTAAGATAGATCGTGTCTATCGAGCCGATCGTCGATACGGGCTGGTAACCGATCATCCTGGACCTTTTAACAACGCTTACCGGTTCCTGCTCGACCTTGATGATGATGTCACTGACACCTACACCGATAGAATCGACGGCCTGGAAGCAGGCAACAGCGTCCGCCGTACAGTGCGTATTTGGAACACCTACCCCCGGCGCCTCATGCACATAGATATTTAACGGTATATCTTCGAGGGAAATCTTTCCCATAATCGCACCGGTTCCCATGACACTCGCGGCAGTGGCTCCCATGTAGCGACCCTCTTCCAGGTTGCCGGATTTGGAGCCGTCCTCGTTTATATTCTCACATCCCGGGTTCTTCACGGGGTTCGCACAGCGAGTCTCCAGCGAACTCACATACCCTGTCGCCTTGCTGTGGGCAAAGGGCATCTCAATCTTGCCTGCTATGAATCCTTTCATATTGTCCAGGTCGGTCGGATCGTCCAGATCCCCAAAGTCGCTTCCACAAAGAAGAGCGCCGTCACCTTTTACCCCAGTTGCCTCGCCAACCGTGGTGTTTGTAAGAGCGATGTTGACATTCTTTATACCCGGGCCGAGTGGCTGTCCGGTGTCGTCCTTGCAAGCCTCTTCCTGCGGGTCTTCCGCAGCTGCCGGCGCCGCCATCACGGCGGTCACTATCAAGGATGCCGTTGCAATAAGCATCCATACATTGAATCTGGTGTGCATCTTTCCTCCTCAAGATAGTTCACGACGGTTCTCACCCAAGAAAATTGCCCTCATATAAAGCGCAATCTGCGACCAGGTCTTCAATTACGGTTTTTGAATCTTTTTTCTACCGTCTCTAGGTGGTTACGCAGAGCCACTTGTTATCCGTGAAGTACCCTTGGTGCAGGAAGATGAAACCTTTCAGACGTCAAAACGGTCAGATAACTGTGGAGTCGGAATCGAGTCACGCAGAAAAGGCGGTTTTGCCCTCGAGAGCTTTCCCGAGGTCGAACCGACAAGACGGTGAGCCGCTCACGGTAGAGACACCCACCGGCGAACTCGATCACAAACCTATCCACCCTGAGAGCGAGCTCAAGCGCCTGGCGGAAAAGATAGGTGGGCCGATCGTGGCGGTGCTGGTACTTCTGGCAAAGTTCGGCGCGAAGCTCAAAGGGCTACTCCTGCTCCTGCCCAAGCTCAAGTTCTTAACCACTTCCGCCTCGATGTTGGTAAGCGTCGCCGCCTACTCGCTGATCTGGGGCTGGAAGTTTGCGACCGGTTTCGTCGTCTTGATATTTGTACACGAGATGGGCCACGTAATTCAGCTGCGTCGCGAGGGGATAAAAGCCAGTGCGCCGATGTTCATTCCGTTCCTTGGCGCTGTGATCGCCGCTAAAAGCCTCGGCGACGATGCGACCGCCGAGGCGCGGGTTGGCCTGGCAGGCCCAGTGCTCGGCAGCATCGGTGCGGCGGCGCTTATACCGATCGCTTTGGTTACCGGTAACGACCTCTGGATGGCGCTTGCCTTCACCGGATTCTTAATAAATCTCTTCAATCTACTGCCGGTAGTACCACTCGACGGTGGTCGCGCTATGGCGGCACTTTCTCCCTGGATGTGGTTTGTGGGTTTCGCGGGTCTTATCGCAATGATGTTCATCTTCCCCAACCCGATCCTTCTTCTCATCCTCCTCATAGGTGGAATGGAGTCCTGGCGACGCTGGAAATCGCGAAACGACCCCGAGTCACAGGCTTACTACAAAGTAAAGCCAGCACACCGAGCCCTGATCGCAGCCGTCTATCTAGGACTGATCGTCATTCTCGCAGTTGCGATGACCGCCACACACGTCGATCGGCAGATCTAGCTCCGCACATCAATATATCGAAGGGAGGTGTAGACGAATGGAAGCTAACAATTCATCGGAAAATCAAGTAATTGAGACCTACCGCAAACGCGCTGCTCGATACGATATCTCGGCCAAACTCTACTACCTGATTGGGTACCGGGATTCAGCCTACAGGAAGCGTGCGATCAGAGTTCTCGAACTACAAGCAGGCCATACAGTCGTTGATATCGGCTGCGGCACTGGGCAGAACTTCTCACTGCTGCAGCAGGCTGTCGGGCCTTCCGGCAAAATCATAGGCGTTGACCTGACAGATGCCATGCTTGCAGAGGCTCAGAAGCGAGTGGAATCGGCAGCCTGGTCGAATGTCGAACTAATCCAAAGCGACGCTGCCGAATATGAGTTTCCGGATGAGGTCGGCGGCATCCTCTCAACCTTTGCTCTCTCTTTCAGCCCACGTTGCGATGAAGTCATTCACAATGGAAGCGAGGCGCTTTCACCGGGCCGGCGTTGGGCTGTACTAGACATGAAGATGCCGTCAAACCACCTGTCGTCGAAAATCGTATCGTTGGCGATGCCCTTCTTGCGTCCGTTCGCCATCACAGAGAAGGTGATCGAGCGGCGTCCGTGGGAGGCGATACAGAAAGCAATGAGTCGCGATCTTGAATACACGAGTGTAACCGAGTGGTATGTGGGCACTACATACCTCGCCTCGGGCGTACGAACAGCTGTGACCCAGCCACAGATCGTTCATTAGTTTTAGGCGACCCCGCTGGCACGGCCTAGTCAATGTATACGGGTGTGTTCACGTTGATTTTCTTGTAGAGTTCTTTGATCTCTGGAATGCGCATGCGGAAGCAACCGGCCGAGGCTGATGTTCCAATAGAAGCTTCATCATTAGTTCCATGAAAACCTACTCCGTCATAGGTAACCCCCATCCAGCGAGCGATGATTGGATTCTTTGGATCGTTAGGGGGAATGACCTCACCCGCAAGATCTCCAGCCCAGGGCTCATCGGGGACATACCAGGCCGGGTTAACCGCTTTGTTCAGTATCTTGAACTTGCCGCCCGGTGACTCTTGGCCGGCGCGGCCGATTGCGATCTGGTAGGTCTTTGCTTTTTTGAGCTTTCGCCAGAGCGTCACTTCGTAAGCGCCGCGGTTAACGGTCAGCACGGTTGGGTTTGCCGACGCAAGCTCTGCTGTGGTAATACTCGGATTGAGCACACGTACCCGAGTTTTGATCTCCCGATCGCCTCGAAACGTGCCGATACGTTGTTTTACGTCCTTGATCAACTTCTTGGTATTCAACTTGACACCGGTTTTGTGTTCAACCGACCTGAGTTCGCCATCAGTGAACTTAAGACGTGCATCTACAGGGTCGACGTGCAACTTTTGCTCAATCCGCTCCACCCAGCGACTTACCTCCAAGTTTGAGTACAGAACTTCTAGCCCTAGATCGGCCTTTACTTTCTGTCCAGACAGCCTTCTCAAGGTACGACCCACGATCCCACCGTCACGACTGCGATGAAGTGCCTCCTGAATAGCGCTGTCGCTGTTAACTCTCATTCTGGCTCGTTGTGGGCCCAATGTGAAAGTCCTGTTCCCATATACGACGATTACCGGTTGTAGAGCCTTCCCTTCAATCTCGTTGTCCAGTTTTTTCTTGGCCTGATCGACATTCAAGCCACCAACCGATATGCCGGCAACTCGTAGGCCCTTCGCCAACGTCTTGTTTTGATTCTTATCGACTGCGTAAGCGACAGCCGCGCCCAGCCCCAGAATGGCAAAACTCGCAACAAGAAACCACCCGGTTAGGTCAGATGGCCGAAAACGGCCCGATCGACTCGAGGTACCTGAGGTACCCCTTGACTTGTTTGCATTCTTGCCAATAGGCATATCTTTTTACATTCAGACCCTGTTTCCTACACATAGGGTTCCACTTATCATCTACTCATGCTGTCACAGTCAACCCGGGCTAACGGTGGCGCTCTTTTAGCTCCCGATCGATCTCACGCTTAGTTTCGCGTTTCTTTATCGCCTGGCGCTTATCGTGCTGCTGTTTGCCCTTTGCAAGCGCGATCTCGATCTTTATGCGGCCATTCTTGAAGTAGGCTTTCGTGGGCACGACTGTAAGCCCCGTAGTCTGTGTCTTTCCTATTAACCGTTCTATTTCGTGTCTGTGCATCAAGAGCTTGCGCGTCCTATCGGGGTCGTGGTTTTGCGTAGCTGCCGGTGGATAGTGTGCAATGTGCATTCCTTCCAACCACACCTCTCCCTCGCGTACGACGACGTACCCGTCTTTGAAGTTGGCTTTTCCGTCGCGCATCGACTTGACCTCACTGCCAGTAAGCTGGATACCCGTCTCCCAAGTATCCAAAAGCTCGTACTTGAAGCGGGCCTGCCTGTTGGTGATTATGTTCTTCACTTGTAGCTACTCACTGCGTATCGCCTTATCATCGTTCTCGCTCTCCGACCGGCGTACACGCCGCCGGCCGGTGTGGGTAGCTGTCATCTTTAGCCATACAACTTGCGGCTTCGCTAGTTCCGGACGACGCTCAGCCGCAGATTCCATCGCTGCATGGGAGCGGTGAATAGTTACCTTCATCTTTTGCCTTTTCCGGCAGGGCGCAGATCGACCCGACCGCGTTCCCACTCGACACGATCGACCCGAGTATCGACGGAGTCGCCCAAGCGTAGCGCGGTGCCGTTACGACGACCGATAAGCGCCGTTCCTAGCTCGTTGAGTTTCAGGCGTTCGCTCGATATACGCCTGGCTGGCAGAAACCCCTCGTAGTGATCGATACGAACGAAAGCGCCGGCAGGGATGAGGCCTACAATCTCTCCCTCAAACTTCTGCTCCCAGCCATCGTGATCGAGCTGCCTCTTCAAAAGATAAGAGAGACATATATCGTCTGCTGCACGTTCAACATCTATCGCCGCTCTCTCGGTCGACGATGAGTGCCAGCCCGCCTCCTCCAAACTTTTGTTGTCGTGAGCTTTATCGTAAGCGCCTATCGAGGCAAGTAACGCTCTGTGAACGATTAGATCCGGGTAGCGTCTTATCGGTGAGGTGAAGTGACAGTACGTAGGGGACGAAAGGCCCGCGTGCCCCATGTTTTTCGGAGAGTAGAACGCCCGTTGCAAGGCCCTCAGAAGCTGTGATGTGTAAGCGATTCGACCTTTTCCCGTCTTCCGCACATATTTTTCAAGACGTTTGCTTATCTCTGCCATCGCCTCCCCGGCCTGCTGCGATGAAAGCTGATCGGGTAACGGCGGTGTCGGAACGTCGAGGCTGGCAAGCTTTTTGAGCAGGAACTCGACAGCCTCGGGTTGAGGTTGCTCATGTACACGGTACAGAAGGCCTTGGCGCTTTTTTTGTAGGTGCTCTGCGACCTGCTCGTTTGCAAGGATCATGAACTCCTCGATCAGGCCGTGCGCCTCGGTCTGAGTCGAGCTGCAAACGTGGGTGGGCTCACCATCGGAATCGAACTCAAACTCCGGCTCGTCGGTCATGAAGGTAAGTGCCCCACGTTCGGCACGACGCGTACGTAAAGCGGTAGCAAGCCCCCGCGCGAGTTCCAGCTTGTCGCCCAGATCGCCACCGTCGCTTACCCGCCCCTTGAAAAGATCGTCCACCTCGTCATACGTGAATCGCCTATCGCTCTTTATGGTGCTGCGATAGAACTCTGACTTCTCAACCTCCCCTGACTGACTGATAAACATCTCGACAGTTACAGTAGATCGTGGGCTGCCGGGAACGAGGCTGCATGCGTCTTCGGACATGGCATGCGGCAACATCGGAACGACTCGCCCTGGCACGTACACGCTGCATCCGCGGTGCTGTGCTTCTCTGTCTGTGGCCGTCGTATGCCTCACATACCTGCTCACATCGGCAATATGTACATAGAGTCTCATCGATCCATTTTCGGCGGTGATCGAGATCGCATCGTCGTAGTCCTTGGCGGTTGCAGGATCGATTGTGAACGTTGGAAGATCGCGTAGATCGCTTCTGCGAGCATCGTTGTCGGCTGTGGCGGACTCCGTATCGACGGTATCTGGAAAACTTCTCGGGAATCCCCTGTCGGCAAGCAACGCGAAGATCACATCACTTGCGCTTGCCGGATCTCCCAGCCGCTCAACGACCCTTGCCCTACCGGGCCCGACATCCAGCAGCACCAAGTCACCGGCATCTGCATGCGACTTGAACCCTTTATCGACCGCTACACGTACTCCACGTTCGAAGAGGAGCTCGGCAACTGTAAATCTCCCTTTCCGCTCTAGGACCCCCGCACGAAGACCGTATTTCAGGGTCTTTTTACGACCGCGTTTCACCGCACCTTCTTGCCTAAAACGGTGAGTGCAGTGTTTAACTGTTGTTTCTCGCTCGCGTCTTTTTTTACGACCACGTTTGGCTTAATGCCCTTGCCGCCGAGGTCGGTCCCGTCTGGCGTAAAGTAGCGGCCCACGGTCAGATCAAGCGCACCGCCGTTAGACAGAGGGAGTAGCTCCTGTATTACGCCTTTGCCAAATGTTCGCCTACCAACGATCGTCGCTCTTTTGTCGTCCTTCAATGCACCGGTAACGATCTCCGCAGCGCTGGCGGTGTGCCCGTCAACCAACGTGACCATCGGGGCTTTCGGCAGAACAGCATCGCCCGAGGCACGAAATACTTGCGTCTTCCACTTGCGACCCTTTGTCGAAGCGATGACACCCTTTTTTATGAACAGACTTGCAACCGAGATGGACTCGTTCAACAACCCTCCTGGATTTCCGCGCAGATCGAATACGAACCCCACAGCACCACGTTTCTTCAAGGACTTGATCTCGCTGGCAACATCCGTGGTAGCGCCATTTGAGAACTTGCTTAGACGGACAACTCCCAACTTGTCTCCGCCACGCCTGAAAATCCTGCTCTCTGCGAGCGGCACATCTATGGTTTCTCTCTCTATCCGTACTGACTGCCGTTTATTTTTTCTGTCTATATATGTGAGACGGACCTTTGTTCCAGCCTTCCCCTTTATCTTTGCGACCGCGACCTCAACTTTCTCTCCTTTTATCGATCGTCCGTTGACCGCGACGATCACGTCGCCAACTCTTATGCCGGACTTCTTGGCAGGCGAACCCTTGAAAACCTCTGATACGTGCAGGCCACGCTTATTCTCTCCAACGACCATTCCAATGCCAGAGAACTTGCCACTCGTATCCTCTTTGAAAAGCGTGTAGTGGTTTTTACCCATGTACAAGCTGAAACGGTCGTCAAGAGAGTCGACCATGCCGTTAAGTGATCCTGCCTCTAAATCGTTTAAGTCCACCTTCTTGTAATACCTATTCTCTATGTCGTCGAGCGCCTCTGCCTGGACCGCAACCTGGTCATCCACCAGGAGGCTGCGCAGTGGCCCCGGCAGAGAAGCTGGATGTCCTCCGACATAGATGCCGAAGAGCAGAATCGAGAGCATCAACAACAGGAGGACGATTGTTCTGCCAGCTGATACCGGTTTGATGTTTTTCTCGAGTTCTTTCTGTGATCTAACCATGATTCAAATCAGAGCTTCATCCAGCGTCACTGCATCTCGTGCATGTGCCGATCAGCTCCACTCTGTGTTCGACGTTTGAAAACCCGTGGATGTTGGCGGCCTCCGATGCCCAGCGATCAATGCCACAATCTCTGATATCGACAACTTCGCCACATACTCGGCAGCTTAGATGGTGGTGGTGACCCTCGTCGCAGAGCAGATACGTAGTCTCACCGGAATCCTCTCTGAACGTATCTACCAACCCAGCCGCAGCCATCCCCTTCAGTGTGCGATAGATAGTCGCAAGGCTGACTTTGGTCTCTTCTTTTTTTACGCCCAGTTCTAAAAACAGCTCCTGAGCCGACACCGGCCTCTTTGCAGATTGAAGCGCCTCTTTGACAAGCTGACGCTGGCGGGTGCTGCGCCCGCTGCTGCCCACCCAGCTATCAAGCCTCTGAATTTTCGTACTCGACATTTTCTTATTCAACGCCATTAGCTAGCATACACACCCTTAATGATAACGATTCTCATTAAATATTACCTAGCGGGTGCAATTGATCGCCGCCCCCGTTTATCGATGGAATCTGGGGATGAGCGCGTACGGAACAAAGCGAATCCCCAAGTTATTCGGCTGATCTGGCTGTTAGGCACACCAGCCGGCGGCGTGTACGTCGGCTGGAGCGGGGAAACGATGATAAGACGATGCGTGCTAAACGCTTGCTAGCCGGTGCCGCCTCCGTTTGACACCCCTTTGATGCAACGTGCAGCGGTGGAGCTTCTGCTCCTGTCTATCCCTGCCGGGATACTCGGTAGTTGGATCGTGTTACGTAGGTTGGCCTTCTTTGCGCACGCCGTTGGACCGGCAACTTTCCCGGCACTTGTCGTGGCCCAAGCGGCCTCGATCAACCCTCAAGCCGCCGCCTTGATTTTTGCGAGCATATTTACCGGTTCCTTCGATTGGATGACTCGAAGAACCAAGGCATCGCGGGATACTGCGACCGGTCTGATACTGGTTGGCAGCTTGGCACTCGGCGCACTGCTTGCAAGCGATGTGTTTGCATCATCAGGCCAAGTAGACACGCTACTTTTTGGGTCGGTTCTATCGACCGGCACAACCGAGCTCGGTCTCACTCTTGTGGTGGCAGCACTGACCATTGTCAGTTTCGCAGTTTTTAGACGAAGCTGGCTCGCTTCCGGTTTTGACTTAAGCACCGCAGGTAGTGTCGCGAAAAGAACAAAACTGGCTGATCGCTTACTACTACTCATATCGGCAGTAGCTATTGCAACCTCCGTATTTGCGGTCGGAGCGCTACTCGTATCAGCCCTCTTCGTTGTTCCCGCAGCAACTGTTCGAATGGTGACAGGATCGATTCGGTCCTTGATCGCCGGCTCGGTCATCCTTGCTTCCACAGAAGGGCTGTTTGCCATCTGGCTCGCGTACCAGATAAACCTCCCGCCCGGCACGGCACTGGCATTGACTGCCGGTGCAGCCTTCTTCGCGACGACGGTGTTTTTAGAGATTAGATCTACAGCCAGCTCACAATCAACGCTGGGAACACAGCTGAAAGGAATCGAGCGATGATCGCATCTGACAAGACATCTGTCACTGCCAAAAACCTTGCCGCAACCTACGGTGGCCCACCGGCACTCGAAGACGTTACATTTTCTGTAGGACCGGGAACGACGGTCGGTGTGATCGGCCCCAACGGGTGCGGAAAGACGACACTGTTCAAGGTCTTACTTGGGTCGCTAAAGCCACTCAACGGCAGCTATACAGCGATAGGTCAAATCGCGTACGTCCCACAGCACGACAGCTCAAGACACGACTTTCCTGTTAGCGCACTGGACGTCGCTCTGATGGGCTGCTATCGATCGGTGCCGTGGTGGAAGAGCCTCAAGGGCGAACCTAATGCAATGGCGATCAGCGCGCTCGAGCGACTTGGGCTGGGTGATGCCGCAACGGATCAGTACGGCACGCTCTCGGGCGGACAGCGTCAGAGAGTCCTAATTGCCCGAGCACTGGTACAGAAGGCTGACGTACTGCTCCTGGACGAGCCGTTCTCGAACATCGACCCTGCAAGTGTGGAGACGATCCTCGAGCTGATCGACACTCTCAAGCACGAGGGACGCACGGTCATGATCACAACTCACGACGTCGAGCATGCACGTATGTGGGATCTCGTGCTCTGTTTGAATGGAAGGCAGGTTGCCTTCGGAAAGCCCGACCGTATTCTCACTCCTGAGGTGCTCAAACAAACTTATGGCAGAGAACTGATCGTGATTGACAAAGCGAGCGGTCAGCAGGCCGTCTCTATCCAGCACCATCACCATGACTAACGGCGCGTCGATTTCAGTATTTGGTTTCTTCGAAATCCTGGTCGCACCATGGGAAGGCGGCGTTGGCTTGAGATCGATGCTCGAGATGTTGCTTATTGCGCCCGTTGTCGGGGCGCTGGGCGTGTGGGTCGCTCTGTCAAGGCTCTCATACCTTGCGGAGTCGTTTTCGCACTCGTTGCTCCCCGGAACGGTTGCCGCCGGGCTGATCGGCATTCCGGTAGTTGCGGGAGCCCCCGTTGCCGCGGCGGTCTGTGCAGCAGCGCTTGCCTATCTACTGGCACGCAGACATAGATTCAAGATCGGGCGCGATTCTGCAATCGCTGTCGTCGTGACGACGATGCTCGCTCTTGGCGTAGCGATCGCTCTTTTGCCTGATGCACCACCGCGCCTTCAGGAGCTCCTGTTCGGAAACGTTCTTGGCATCACCGACCTCGACCTCGCATTGACCGCATCGCTTGCAGCACTCGCCTTACTCGGACTGTGGATATTCCATCGAGATTTGGCTCTAGCTGTTTTCGATCGCCAAACCGCCCACTCTTTGGGTGTGAGCACGAGATTGGCAGACACCCTGCTGCTGGTTTTTATCGCGATCGCAGTCACTGTCGCGGTCCAAGGGCTTGGCAACCTTCTGATATTTGGGCTGTTGCTCGCACCGGCCTCGGCCGCAGTCCACTGCACCTACTCGCTGCGTCGAGCATTTATTTTGGCCACACTTTTTGCAGCTTTTGCCGGTGTAGGCGGTCTCTACGTCTCCTACTACGCAGAAACTGCCGTCGGGTCCTCTATCTCTTTAACGGCGTTGTCGATCTTCGTTGTGGTGAGGCTGGCAGCGATGCGCGAATTTGGACGAAATCGTCGATGCCGCGTAGTGTGAAGTTTTTTTCCAGCTCGCTGAAAAACTCATCAGGTTCGATGACGGACTCTGGCGTGAGTACACCACTTCTATCGATGCTGCCGTTTTCAAGAAACGGGAGTACGGTCGCCAGAGGAACTCCGGTAGCCGCTCCCATGCCACCCTCAGGAACAGCGTGCACGGCTGCTGACGTACTTGTAACAACACCGTCCCTCTCGCCTGTCGCCAATGCAAACAGTTGGGGTTTTCGCGTTGTTGCAGTTCGTTCGTTTCGTCCATGAACTTTGCCGTTGCCGCTCTTTCGAAACCTACGAATCAGCCTCGCCTTGAGCTGTATGGCGGGAACCACGGCTCTACCCAAACCCACAATCACCTTGGCACCGGTCTCGACTTCGATCCAACCTCTATCGACCGCCCCAGTAACTGCGCGTAGAACATGCAGGACGGATCTGGGGAGGATCATTACGTTTCTACTGCCTTTTAGTTCCTGAAAAGTCAACGGCAAGGTCACGGCCTCCGGATGGCCGACGGTCCAAGTCTCGATCATGCCCAAATCCGGATAGTCGATATCGAGCCGTTGCAGTGGCTTCACGTCTGCCAGCCCTCCGTCTCTGTGTACACGGATATTTCCGGTGCACTGGTGGATCCAGTGCTCGATCGCTGCATTACCACCCTCGTCTCCCGCGATCTCTTCGTCTTCCATCGATTCGAGGTTCCACCCGGTGATGACATCATCTGCAGAATCGAGTTGCGTGAGAGCCATTGCAGCTAGAAGGTTCGTTAATCCCGGACTTACACCCATCCCGATTATCGCGGTGATGCCGGCCTCCCGTGCCCTATCGTTAAGTTCGAGCATCTTCAGAGTCGGCTCCCAATCATCACAGATATCAAAGTAATCACACCCCGCCTCGATCGCGGCCTCGAGAATTGGAACGCCGAAGCGGTAGAAGGGGCCAACCGTATTGAGCACAACGTCCGCCTGCTTGAAAAGCTCGACCAGCTCTTTTGAACTGGTTGCATCTATACGCTTGAATGTTGCACGAGTCCCAAGCGACTGCGCAACACGCGCCGCACTTTCCCCATCTCGATCGGCAATTACCAACTCTTCCACGAACCCATACTTCATGGCTGTCGCTGTCGCATAGCGACCAACCTCTCCGCATCCACCTAGGGCTACGACTTTCATCTTCTTCCCCTAAGAGCCTATCCCCGTAGACATGGCTACGACTGACCCGCTGCAGGGATAGGCTCTGAACGATCCCGTTCAGCCACCCTGGCGGCGTTGTTGACACGGATAAAGTCAGGTAAGACGGGAAGCAGAAGGCTCTTGATCAAGGCAGATGAAGTGTGAACGAGCCCAGCCCGGATCGGATCCCAGTCCAAGCCGTACTCATCCCTCAAACGACTCGGCAACATGCTTGCCGTTGCCATGCGCACCCCAAACCATGCCGGCCCAGCTCTAAGCGGTAGTCCCCATGGAAGCTTGGGGTTCAATACATTTTCAGCGATATCCTTTGCTGGCTTGGTGACAGTTATCTTCTCGCTTGCAAGGTTGTCGATCATGTACTGAGCGAAGTCATCTATGTCTTTCGGCTGGCTCGAGTATGGAACGCCGAATATCTTCGCCACGATCTTCATCTCCCGGTAGTAACGTTGCTGCTCGTCTATGCTGAGTTCGCTGATGTAGAGCGGGAACATGGTCAATGTCGTATCGATGATCGATGCGTGAACCCACATCAAAAGCTCTGGATCTTCGCCGCTGTATAAGGTGCCTTCCGGAAACGGGCCGAGTTGTCTATCGATCGCCCCCTTGACCTGTCCATGTATATCGCGAACCATCGCGCCCGCTTCATCTGCATCTTTCTTGTCGCCGAAGGCCACCGCCCAGATCGCCTTCATCGTGTAATCGAGGCGTCCCCACGGATCTCTCATCTCATCTGAATACTCTTCTATTCCGGTCGCTACAAGTGGATGGGCTGCTTGCATCAGAAGTGCTCTCGCCCCACCGAGCATCATCGCCCACTCTCTGCCGATGCGCCAGATCACATCTTCGGGTGAGAAGTATCCCGAATTCGAGCTTTCTGAATTCTGGTCGCTTTTTCCCATCCTTCTTCAGTCAAGTATAGAAGCGAAGTGGCTAAAGCCTAGACGCTGGATCTATATGCGCAGGAACCGCCGAAGCGTCAATGCACTCCCGAGCGCTGATACAAACATTGCCAGCACCAGCAACGCGATCGCCAGCCAAAAGAATGAAACGGTATCCGGCGCCGCGATCACGGCAAAGCTATTGCTCAAAGGGTCGACGATCGTCTTCTTAGCCACCCAGAGAAGGAATACCGCGCCCGCTCCACCAAGGGCACCGACAAGAATGCCTTCCATGACGAACGGCCAGCGAATAAACCATCCGGTTGCTCCCACAAGACGCATTACCTCGATCTCCCGACGCCTGGCAAAGATCGATAGCCTTATCGTGTTTGCGACAAGCAGGAGCGAGGCCAGTACGAGCACGATTGTGAGTATTCCGAGGAGCCATTTAATAGTGCTTGTCGCAGACAGTATCTTCGCCCGTTCATCCTCCCGGTCTAAGACCTCAGATATCAGGGGGCTAAACGGTTTTTCCTTCGACTTCTTGCTAGGTGGTTCAAGTTCAGTCTTTATCTGACCTGCATACTTTGGATCGTCAGGCTTGACAATCAGCGAAGCCGGCAGCGGGTTCTTGCGCAGCTGCTCCATCTTCGATTTATCAAGCTCCAGGCTTTTCAGGTTCTCTTCCTTACTGCGATAGGTGACTGACTGGACGTGCTGGGCCTTCAGCACCTTGTCGCGCAGCTCAAGCGCCTGTTTTTTTGTAGTTTTGGTGTCGAGCAGGACCTCGACCTCGATCTGCTTCCTTATCTCGTTGGTCTTGCCGGTCGCGGACTGAACAACTGGGATGAAAACACCCAAGACCAGAGTGGTTATGAACACAGTCGCCGCAGCGGCGATCGCAGGCACCGCGTTCCTACCCAATGCCCTCAGCGATTCCCTTATGAAGAAACTGAACTTCATTCGGTCGACTCTTCCTCACTGAGCCTGGAAGCAAACTCCTGAGTAGACTCACCTACCTGGTAAAGGCCCCTCTGTTCATCCCGTACCACTCGCCCCTTATCTAATTCGACAACTCGGCGTCGCATGCGGTTCACAAGAGTGGGGTCGTGCGTTGCAACAAGAACAGTCGTTCCAGTCCGGTTGATCCTATAGAGCAAGCGCATTATGTCGATCGACGTCCCTGGATCGAGGTTACCTGTAGGCTCGTCCGCTAGAAGCAAGGGCGGATGGTTCACAAAAGATCTGGCTACCGAGACTCTCTGCTGCTCTCCGCCCGATAGCTCATCTGGGTAGTTGCGGGTCTTTGCTGCCAGTCCTACCAACCGCAGGATGTCCGGCACCTTCCTACGTATATCAGCACGCGAAGCTCCGATCACATGAAGCGCGTATGCAACATTGTCGTATACGTTTCGATTCGGTAGTAACTTGAAATCCTGAAAGACTACGCCGATGTTGCGACGCAAGTATGGAATCTTCTTGCGTGCAAGACGAGACAGAGCCCTACCGGCAATCCGTACCTCGCCGTCCGTCGGCTCTACCTCCTTAATAAGCAACCTCATGCATGTAGATTTTCCGCATCCGGTTGGTCCTACGATAAAGACGAACTCTCCCCTCTGAAACTCCAGAGAGACATCTTCTACTGCGACAGAGCCTCCCTGGTATATCTTCGTGACTTTTTCAAGCTGGACGACCGGCATCCCGTCATCGGCAGGGACATCTTTCCGTCCATGCGTTGCTCGTCTCGCAAGACGATCTCCTGGTTTAGTCGACATATCTGTGTCGCCTCGATGTTCTTTTGGTCAAAAAGCTGACTTCGTCACACTATGCATGATTCCTGCGTGTAGCCATAGACAGATAGCTCACGTGATCTCCAGCATCCGTTCGATCGAGACTCTCGCCTTTGCAGCGATATCGTCCGGCACCTTGACCTCGTACTTCATCTCCCTTAGAGCATCACGCAAGTTTTCAAGCGTGATCATCTTCATGTATTTACAAACAGCACAGGGATCTGCCGGAATGAACTCTTTGTCCGGGCTCTCTTTCTGCATCCGGTAGAGAATGCCGGTCTCGGTTGCGACGATGAACTTGCTTGCATCGGACTCCCTGGCGTGTCGCATCATTCCTGAGGTCGAGAGCATGTGGGTCCCTTTGGCCGATATCTCCCCCTCCTCCAGGTAGTGCATGATGTTGGTCGTGCACCCGCACTCCGGATGAATGAGAAACTGAGCGTCAGGATCCTTCACTCGCATATTTGCGATGTCATCCGGCCTGATTCCAGCGTGTACGTGACACTCTCCCATCCAAACCTTCATCTTGCGACCGGATGCCTTCTCAACGTAGGCACCGAGAAACAGATCGGGCCCAAAGAGAATCTCCTTGTCGGCTGGAATGTGCTCTATGACCTTAACTGCATTCGACGATGTACAGCAGTAATCGGTCTCGGCCTTAACCTCCGCGGTCGTGTTGACGTACATGACAACCACGGCGCCAGGGTTCTCCGCCTTCCAGCCCCGTAACTCGTCGGCGGTAATCGAGTCGGCCAGAGAGCATCCCGCGTCCAGGTCCGGCAGCAGCACCGTTTTTTCCGGGCTGATGATCGATGCTGTCTCCGCCATGAAATGAACCCCGCAGAAAGCGATCACGTCTGCTTCAGTTTCCGCCGCCTGCTGGGATAGCTGCAACGAGTCGCCTACAAAGTCGGCAACGTCCTGCACCTCGGGAACCTGGTAGTTGTGGGCAATGATCACCGCGTTTCGCTTCTTTGCAAGCTCACGCACCTCCGTGTGCAAGCGCTCGATCTCCTCCTTGTCGAGAGGTTTTTTTGGTAAGACCGTTTGCTGATCTATCTTTAACGCGTCCATTATGTTTGAAGCTCGACTCCGCTTTCCCTGAAAATACACACAAGGACAGTTCAAAGCTTTACGTCAAATGACTTGAATTTCCAAACTTAGGTCTAGCGCTGGCGCAGAATGAGTCAGCACCCCAACCGATATGTATTCTACCGGCGCTTTTGCTATCTCGCCAACGTTTTCAAGTCCCACGCCGCCAGATGCCTCCAACTCTATGTTGCCCTTGACCACCTCTACCGCTTCCTGAATCTGCTCCAAGCTCATATTGTCAAGCAGAATACGGCCGACACCGGCTTTAAGCGCCTCTTTGACCTGAGCCACCGTCTCGCACTCAACTTCGATAAGGAAGCCATTCGGAGCACCCCTGTTCGCCAGCGCTATCGCCTCTGACACTCCACCCGCTACCTCAATATGGTTGTCTTTTATCAGAACGGCATCATGGAGGCCCATGCGGTGATTCACACCGCCGCCGGCAACAACCGCCTGCTTTTCCAGCAGCCGCATACCGGGCGTCGTCTTGCGCGTATCTAATATCCGGGTTTCAGTCCCCTCAACCTCACGCACGAACAGTGCCGTCAGCGTCGCGACTCCGGAGAGATGCTGCAGAAAGTTGAGCGCAACCCGCTCTCCTGTTAATAGGTCACGCGCCTGCCCCTCGATCTCGACCAAAGAGCACGGCGACTCTTTCCATCTACTTTCACGCTCCAGCTCTCGCCACTTGATTCCTGGATCCAACTCCTCAAATACGGCTTTTGCGACCTGGTACCCAAAGACAAGGCCATCTTGCTTTTGAATCACGGTACCGCGAGCACGGATATCGGCTGGAACGATCGCCTCGGTCGTTATATCACCGCTAGCTACGTCCTCGTCCAGAGCACTCCTCGCAAAGACACGAAGATCTTCTTCACTCATCACTAATAAACTCGAGCAGCGCCGGGACTATCTCCTCGTGTGCGTCTTCTTGCAGATAGTGACCAGCATCCTCGATCTTCATTACTTTCGCATTGGGAAAGGTCTTTAACCACAACCTATTCAGCATTTCCTCGGTAAACGCAATATCTTTCATCGCCCAGCAGATCATCACTGGCTTTTCACGAAGGTGCTTCTCCATCCCTGCTTCGATCTCACCGCCCAGATCGGCCACGCGCCCCTCTGGCCCAGGAGGAATCTCGCGGGGAAATACAAGAATGGGTGTACGAGAAGACCAGTTTGGATGCGGTGCAAGATACGCTTTTTTCACCTGTGGGGTCACGCGATCACGTTTGACTATGCCGGCTTTGAATACGAATACACGAACGAACCCGTGTAGGCCCTTGACCAGTATCTCGCCGACGCCTGGAGTTCTAAACAGTTTCAACGGCAGCGGCAGCGGAGTTTTTTCAGGCGGCCTGTGCGCGAAGGTGTTCAAGATGAAAAGGCTTTCAACTCGCTCAGGGTGTTTGATCGCCCAGTAGAGGCCGATCATCCCGCCCCAGTCCTGCGGAACGACGGTGACTTGCTGTAGGTCTAGCGACTCGAGTAACGACTCCAGACGCTTGCAGTGGTTTTGGATCTGGTAGAGCTCTTTCTGGTCCGGTTTTTCGGATCGCCCGAAGCCGAGGTGGTCCGGCACGATCACTCTGTAGCCTGCCTCGACAAGAGGGGGAATGAAGTTTCTGTAGAGGTATCCCCAAGTCGGGTTCCCGTGCAGTAGTACGACCGGCTTGCCGTCGCGGGGGCCTTCGTCCACGTAATGCATGCGCCCGTCAGGTGTGTCGAACCACTTGGGCTCGTACGGCCAGCTACCTCCGAATGTCCAGTCGACTGCTCCCATGTTGACAGCACTTTACAACTTGGGCGTCGACTACGATGCAGTAATCAAACGTAACGACGCAGCCACAACACTGGCAGCTATGAGGGTCGTGGTCGGCATCGCCACCTGGGCTGCCCCCGGAATAGTCGGCAAGATAGTAGGCCTGCAGGAGAGCGGAGACAGCCGCTACCTCTGGCGCATCTTTGGTATTCGGGATGCGGTGCTGGGAATCGGCGTCCTCGCGAGTCAGGGCGAAACGAGAAAGATGTGGCTTAAGGCAGGGATAGTCTGTGACATTTCTGATGCCATGGCCGCCATCGTCGGTGGAAGAAGCGGCACACTCCCCGCAAGGACATCTGCTTCATTAACAGCGCCGGCCGTAATGGGTATTTTCATGGGCTTGGCCGGACACAAGCTTGAGGGCTAAGGCAGCTCCGGCCGCACACGGAAAAGGAGTGCTGCTATTCGCGACCAGCACCGAGCCCTTCTGCCAGAAGGTTTGTCTGGGTAGTGTCGGTAGACAAACCTCACCAGCGGCATCTTCGCCAAGCCGGGCAACATACGTAGCGAGAGCTTTGGTTTACGCAGAGCAGAGCGCGCGAGCTGAAGATAGTCGCTCGGCTTGAATTTTGGAATCCGTTGTTCTAGCCCGGCGTTGTAGCCAACCTTGTTGATCAAGCCAACTGACAAGAGGCTCTCGATGTCGTCCGCTTGAAGCGTTTGGGAGAATCTGCGAAAAAGATCGTAGTTTGCAAGCAACTGGCCCAGTTCTCGTTGGGCATTCATCTGATACTTGGACACGGCCTCCGTGGATCCGGGGTCAGAGTATCCTGTGACACTCTCCGCAAGAATCTGGGCTGCGATCATCCCCACCCCTGTGCCGCTCGCATGGGCGGGGAACACCTGGCAGGCAGCGTCGCCTAAAAGGGCGATTCCTGGCTCTGCAATTCGGTCGTACGGCCTGCGAATCGGTATCGCGCCCGATCCTCCAAAGACTCGATCCCCTATCCATGGTTCACGTTCCTTGATCTCGGAGATAACCCGTGAACCGCTCGGCCACCGTCCGTTTGCAATCACACCGGCCAACAGATCTACATGTTCAAAATCTCTTTCCACGCATACCGTCGCGATCGAAAATCCGCCATAGACACCCGCAGTACATATGGTCTCCCCCGCGCTCACCCGGGATCGTTCAAGAAACTCCTGGGCCCCGGCACGATCATCCACCTTACAAACCTCTTGTGCAGCCGAGCAGATATCTTCCTTTGACGGTGGCGGACAGCTTTCGTTGAGGCTGGGCACTCTGCGACGAAGGGCTCCGTTGATCCCGCTTGCATCAACAAACAGACCGGTATCCAACGTGATACCTAGCGCGCCCTTTCTTTTTCTGGATTGCTCTAATCGGATTCGGCTAGGCCTGCCGTTATCAAGCTCGACATCTTGAAGTTTTGCTCGCTCGAATCGAGTAACACCGTGAGCCGCACCAAGCCTGTGTAGCCGCTCAACGAGCAAACGTATGTCGACACTTTGAGCCGAATTGTTCTCAATTGTGATCCGAGATTGACCGTTAGCGGCGCACATTGTGTACGGACGATCGTTGGATCTAAGCTCTGGTGGCGCTGGACGCTCGAGACGTGCACGATCAAACATCCATCCGGGTACACCGTTGACCCACCGTGCTCCTGCAGAATCAAAAGAACGCTCATCGACAAGAGCGCAACTTAAACCGTTTAGAGCCAGAAGGTACGCCGCCGCGGAACCGCTCGTGCCAGCGCCCACTACAACTGCGTCAAACTTTTCCCTTTTAACCTTACGTGCCAAAGGTGAAGGTCTTCTCAGGCTCTATCTTGAAGAGCACCCGCACCTCACCGGGTTGCCGGAATGGATACTTCTCTTGATTCAGATACTTCATCGTCTGCTTGTCGATATGCTCGTCCGCGCCTTCATGTGTGTCTTCAACGACACGGCCCTGTATCGACAGCGATTGATATGGATTTTCCTGATCTATCACCGAGATTGCAACCCTTTTGTCTCGCCGTAAGTTCTCGGTCTTGATTCTGCCCTCCGCGGTGTTTATCAGAATCAAGTCATCCTCGATGCCGACCCATACCGGTGTTACCTGCGGTGAGCCATCAGGCATGACCGTCGCTAAGTGGGCAAAATTTGCAGCCTTCAGCATCTCTATTGATTTTTCGCTCAGTTTCTCCGCCACAACGCCTCCAATCGAAAGTCTCAACTGATAGTAGATCAGCCCGCAGTGATAAACGCAACTCCGGTAAGTGCGCCGATCACTCCAACCCACTGGTAGCGAGAGATGCGCTCATGCAAGAAAACTGAGGCGAGCATCACGGTCACAATCGGGTAGAGCGATCCGAGTACTCCGACCAGGCTCAGTAGCCCTCTGGTGGTGGCCTCCGCAAACATGATCAACGCCACCATCTCCATCAATCCGATGAGAACGTTTCTGTGCAGGTGGGGGCGCGGAGCAATCAGATCGACCTGCCTTGCCCTTGCCACTGCCGCAACTATCGGCAGCGAAAAGAGCCGCGTTGCCAAGATCAACCAGAGAATGCTGCCTCCTTCGCTGGCGACATCGATCATCACGAAAAAGATGCCGAACGAAAACGCTGCGATAACTGCTAAAAAAACCCCCAACATCTTCGCACTCTTCTGCGGGTGGTCTTGCTCCCTCCCCGCAAGCACCGCACCGGATATCGCAAATGCGATCCCGAACAGTTGTAACTCGGACGGTTGGTCGCCAAAACCCAGACCGAACATCACCGGAATAGCGGCACCGGTAGCCGAAATCGGTGCAACGATGCTCATAGTTCCAACTGCCAGGCCTCTGAAGAAAGCCGCTAAGCCAGCGGTCACAAGGATGCCTGCCACCGCCGCAATCATCAAGTTCTCGAAAGTCGGTACCTCAACTCCCAGGGCTAGTACAAGCACAGCACATGCGACCAAACTGGCACCGCGCGAGACAACTAACACTGTTAGTACTGAGTAAGCCCTGCCGAGGAGACCGGCCTGGAAGTTGGCTACTCCCCAAAGAGCAGCGGCACCTAGCGCTAGCAGCGCAGCAGTCATCTATCCGCCCCTGTCTCGAGAACTCTATTCACAATATCTGTCATCTAGCTATGCATGAGCCTATCTCGATATATAACATGATCTCTTCTATGTCGGTTGAAGAGGGAAAAAAAGCTCCTGATTTCACACTCCCTGATCAGGAGGGAAACCCGGTCTCGTTGTCCGGACTGCGCGGAAAACCTGTGGTGCTGTACTTCTACCCGAAGGACAACACCCCCGGATGCACGAAGCAGGCCTGCGGCATACGCGACTCATGGAACGAGTTTGAAAAGGCTGGAGCAGTCGTTTTGGGAGTCAGTACCGATGGACAAAAATCTCACTCCAAGTTCCAGGAGAAGCACTCGCTGCCCTTCACTCTGCTCTCGGACAGCGATCACGAGGTCGCGCAAACATACGGAGTATGGAAGCCGCTACGGATCCTCGGCAAAGAGTTCCTTGGAACCGAACGTTCCACCTTCGTGATCGGAGCCGACGGTAACGTGCTGAAGGTGATGAGAAAGGTTAAGGCAAGCGAACACGCAGAAGATGTACTGCGAGTATTCGGCTCTTAACGAATAGAGCGCGACCAGCCGAATACTAAAAAGATATGAACGCACTAGAGATCCAGGGCCTCACCAAGCGCTACAGCGACGACACCCTGGCGCTCGACTCACTCGATCTCACAATCCCCGAAGGCTCTTTTTTTGGGCTGCTGGGCCCC
>SDBV01001562.1_pt1 | contig 34502 bp, 26 predicted proteins | sample 2277081 | NCBI WGS metagenome assembly SDBV01 (sample SAMN10402039, study PRJNA504765) | marine sediment metagenome | isolation source: marine sediment core GS10_PC15, 223 cmbsf | place: Arctic Ocean: Southern Knipovich Ridge | collected 2010 | reverse complement strand
AGGTCTGAGCGCTGAACCCGGTGGCGCCTCGGGCTCGCTCAATCGAGGTTTTCGAGTTCGACCGCCAGGGTGCTGGCGGCGTCTCGATTCAGGAATTCGACGCCCATGCCGGTGGCGCTCGAGCCACCATTCCGGGCGCCCTTCGACCAGATTACGCGCCCCTCGATCTCGTGATGAGTGCCCGTCTCCGACAACTGAAAGCAGAGCTTGAGAAGCGAACCGGCGGCTAGCGGCGAGTCGGTTTCGATGAACAGGCCGCCGGCGCCCAGGGTGGTGGCTCTTTCGCAGTGCGGGCCCGTGTCCGAAAGATACTCCACCGTGATGCGAACCGTCCGACGGCGATAACGTCTCTTGGGTCGGCCCGCGACTTCATTCATCCCGAGTTTCTCTGCTGTGAGCGGGTTCGCTTCGCCCACCCCTCACAGCTGGCGTAGCCACGACCGAATTGCCTGTCGCAGCAGCGCGTTGGCCGCCGGCCTCTCGGCCACCCAGGCCGTCAGGTCTGCGTTTTCGGAGATTTCCTCGGTGCGGTGCTCGGAAGCGTCGCGCGCCAACGCGATCAGGGCCGTGCGAAGATCGATTCCAGTCTCGTCGACCGCTATCGCCGCGGCGAGCGCGCGCACTTCGCCGCGCCAATCGTCGAAGTCGATTTGATCGATCTGGTCCATGGATTCGTCATCGAGATGCCGCCGGAGTCGGCGTCGAAGCCGCCGCTTGATGGTTGAAGAGACCGCGTTGACGATCTGACCGTCTCCGCGGGCTCGTTCCAGGTCCAGCGCGAGCGCCGCGATCAGCGCGACCAGATCGCCCAGCTCCCGGGTGGCGATGGGGAGCAGGGCGGGTGCGGTAAGGCGGCCTTCTGCGCTGAGCGCTTCGGCGTGGAAGGCCGCGATGGGGTCGTCGGGCGTGTCGCCCACTGCGGGGTCTGGTGTGTCGAGAGCGGCGGCGAGTTCGCTCGCCGACTCGTTGACCATCTTGCGGAGCTTTTCCCAAAGCGGCTTCGAGAGTTCCCCATTTCCGCTGTAGCGCGGCCTGATTTCAGAGTCTTGGTCGAATTCTTCGCGATCGCTGGGCGATGCGATGCCAAGTGCGCGCACGATGCCCAGTCCGGTTGCCGTCGCCTCTCGATTTCTCCGCTCTCGCGCGACGCGAAGGAGCGTGCGCAACGAACCTACATGGCAAGGCTCGGCGCCCAACACCCGTTCGTGATGGGTGAGCGCCTCTCGCCAATCCGCGGGCCGATGGCTCAGGAATTCGGCCAGGGAGGCGTGCATCTCGATGCGGTCGGGGTTGAGGAGGACTCCCTGGCGATAGGCGGTGATCGCGCCTTCCGGATCTTCCAGCGGGCCGGCGAGAAGGCGACCGAGCTGTTGGAGTATCTCCGATAGTCCCTCGTGATCGCTGCCGCGGTGTTTTCGATGGAATTCTCTCAGCGCATCCGCGGCTGCCTGCCATTTGCCCAGTCCTCGCAGCAGACGAGCCCGCGACAGTGCCGCTTCCACGCAGTTCGGATCTGCGCTCGCCGCGACTCGAAACGCATCGGCGGCCTCCTCTTTTTCACCGAGCTGCTCGAGTACGCGGCCGCGGATGAGCGACAGCGCCGGACTCGACGTGGCGTCCTCCACGCCGCTCAGGGCCATCGATGCAACTTGCAGTGCGTCTTCCGCGCGGCCCGACTCCCAGAGGAGTGTCGTCAAGGCCTCCCAGGCTCGAAGCTGACTCGGATCCGCGTCGAGCACGTCGCGAAGGTGGGCTTCGGCAGGCGCGGCCAGACTCTCGTCCCGCAGCTCCCATTCCGCCGCTCGCAGCAGTCGCTCTGCACGTTGGGAGTGCTCTGCCGCGACATCCGCCCAGCGCACCAGGCAGGCGACTCCCTTCTCGACGTTCTCTCTCGCCTCCCAGAGTTCGACCAGTGTCCGGTGGGCGTCGTCGAGGTGCAAATCTTCGCGCAGCGCGGCCTCGAGGTTGTCGAGTGCCGCTTCGTGCTCTCCGGCTTCCCATTGCGCGCGCCCGATCACCGCGAGTTGGGCCGCCCGATCTGGATTGGGTCCCTCGATCGCGAGCCGCGTCTCGAGGATTGCCTTCGCGCCTGAGAGATCACCTTGTACGGCGAGCGCTTCTCCGTAACGGGCGAGAAGTTCCGGGTCTTTTGGTGCGAGTTCGCAAGCCGCCGAGAAGCAGTGCACGGCAATGTCCGGATGATCGAGTTCTCGAGCCGCTCGGCCACCTGCGATCGCTGCCGCCAGCTGCTGCTCGCGAGTCAGTCGGCTCCCGGTGGATGCCAGATCGAGTGTCCGGGTCGCGGCCGACTCGGCTTCCTGGAAATCTTCGAGTTCGTACGCCAGTCGAGCGAGATGAGCGTGACCATCGGCGGCTGCCGGGTCCCGACGAAGCGCGGCCCGAATCCGTTCGGCCGCCATTTCTGTTGACGAACCTTCGGACAGTTCCGCGGCTCGGATCAATCGCGCGCAGCTCTCGTGGTCGTCGCAGAGTTCGGCTGCTCCGCAGAGCGCTTTTGCCGCACCCATGAGGTCGCCGGCCCGCTCGCGCAGCTGAGCTGCGGTGTCCCAGGCGGGTAGATGCTCGGCATCCACTTCCAGCGCGTGATCGATTCGCTCTCGAGCGGCGTCCACGCGGCCGAGCGCGTCCAGGGTTTCCGCGAGCCTCACGTGGTCGCCGCAGCTGGCTCCTGATTCTGCGTCGTCGCACCAACGCTCGAAGGTCTTTGCAAATATCTCCCGATTGCCCACGCGTTCGTAGAGGAGCGCGAGTTCGCGCAGTTCTGCGGGCGGAAGGCCCGCGATGCCGGCCGCGTATTCGTAGTTGCGTATCGAGCGTTCGATCTCTTCCGTATGATCGCGTGCGAGTTCGGCGGCGCGAATCGAAACCTCGAAGCGGCGATCCGGCGCGCCCAGTCCGAGCATTTCGACCTCGCTCTCGCAGAGATCCAACGCTCCGCGCCAATCTTCCATCGCCTCGAGCAATTCCTGGAGGGATCGCAGCGACTCGAAGTCCTGGGGGTCCGCTTCGAGTGCGGCCGCGTAGGATCGACTCGCGCGCGTCGTCGAGTACAACCGGTGCCAGCAGATGTCTCCGAGCCGGCGCAACAACGCGGCGCGCCCGGATCGGATCGCGGGCGCAATGTGTTCGAGTTCGTGTTCGAGGGTCTCGGCGACTTCTGCCCAACGCCCCAGGTATTCGAGGTTTCCCCGCAGTGCCCGCAAAGCGGGTATGCAGAGCCGGTCCCGCTTCAAAACTTCTTGATAGGCAGTAATGGCGGCGGCCGGCAGATGCAGCCGCTCGGCCCGCAGGCGACCCAACCGGAGCCAGCCTTCCGGGTCGTCCGGCTGGCGCTCCAGGTGCGCGGCCAGCCGCGCTTCCAATTCGATCCAATTGCCCTGAATCTCGAGGAGCTTCAGCAGCGCGTTGTCTTTTGCTTTCGTCGACTCGCCTTGCAGCTGTTGCTCATTGCCGCTGTCCGACAATGCGCGGAGGTGGTGGAGCGCGGCGTCTGGACATCCGAGCTCCCGCCCGTAGGCGCTGGCCAACTCCCGATGCAGCTCGAGTCGGCGGTCAGCGAATACTGGCGCCTCGGGGTCGAGGGCCTTCAATTCTTCTTCCGCGCAGCTCGCCCAGGAACTCGGGTCGTGCGATTTGCGGAGAGCCGCTCCGAGTTCGCGCAGGAGTTCGCCGTGCTTCGGCGTTCCCTCTGCTGCCTCGGTAATCGCCGTGAGCAGGCGCGCGGCGGCGCGCTTCGGTTCGGCGAGCGAGTCTCCATAGAGACCGGCGAGCTGCTGCAGCAGCGCGATGCGCTCGTCTCCTGTGGCGTCGACGACGCGCTGTTCCAGTACCTCGGCGCGTTCCCGGCGGCGGCCGAGCTTCTCGTAAAGAGCACCGAGGTCGCTCAGGATTTCGGGGTCCGCGGGAGCTGCGCGCTTTGCGTCTTCGAGGGCGGAAGCCGCGCGACCGTCGAGCCCCAGCCGTTGTTCGAAGATGCGCGCGCGCTCCAAATGCAACTTGCGCAGCTGCTCCGGGTCGTCGATCAGGGCGGCCTGGGATTGCAGGGCGTAAAGGGTTGCCTCGTGTCTGCCGGCGAGGCGATGGATATCGGCGATGCGATCGAGGACCGCGGGATCGTCCGGGCGCTCGGCGCGCAGACGCTCGAGCCATGGAAGGGTTGCGTCGGGTCCGAGGTGCTCCCAGGCAATCGCGACCGCCTCGTCGTAGAGTTCTACGCGCCGAGCCCCCGGTGTCGCGCTGGCCTGGCGGAACATGCAATCCAGCACGGCCTCCCATTGCCCCTGGGATGCGAGCAGCGCGCGAAGTTGGTCGAGTGCCCTCGGGTGGTTCGGTTCCAGCGACAGGGCTTCGCGAAGATCGGCGACCGCTTCATCCGGTCGTTCGAGGCTCTTGTCAAACAGTCGGGCGCGTCGCAGGAGTTGGTCCGCGCGCGCGGCCGCCGGTTGGGACCTCGAGATCTGCGCGTTCAACAGGTCGAGAAGGGCTTCGCCATTCGCTTGGTCAGCAGACTCTTCTTGCAGGGCTTCGGCGATCTCGAGTGCCCTGTCGAGGGATTCGCCCTGATCGGGATCGATCTGCAGGATGCGCTGAAGGTGCGCGAGGGCTTCGTGTCGACGCTCGTGCATTTCGCCGAGCAGCTGCGCGAGTTCGACGCGAACGGGGATCTCGTCGCGGCCCGCGAGGTGCGAGAGTTCGACATCGAGGAGTCGGACCAGGGGATCGTTTTCTCCCAAGCGCCGGTAGATCTCGCGGAGGGCCGCTTGCGCGTCTCGGTCGTCCGGGCGATCCGTGAGGGCGTCCTGGTAGGCGACTGCGGCTTCTGCATCCCGATCGGTTGCGCACAGCGTCGCTCCGAGACGCACGTACCAGCACGCTCGCTCCAAGAGATCGCCGCATGCGCTGGCGGTGCTGCGGCAGAGCTCGATCAGGTCCTCGTTTCTCGCGGCCCGCTGGTAGAGATCCGCGAGGGGTTCGGCGACGACCGGCTGCGGGCCGATCTCGGCGAGAGCGGGCGCGAGTGCGTCGATCGCCCCCTCGAGGTCGTCGAGCTGGCCGATCCGCAACCCCGATATCTGGAGTCGCAGGGAGGTGCGCAGCGACGAGCCTTCGGGATCGCTCTCTGCGCCCTGCTCGAGGGCCTCCAAGCGAGTGACGAGCAGCCGAACCACGCCGTCAAAATTGCCCTGGCGCTTGTAGTGATCGATCAAGAAGTCTGCCGCCCTCGAGTGTGTCGAGTCCAGCTCGAGTGCGCGTTCGTAGTGTTCCTTCGCGCGATCGCATTCGTTCAGCGATTCGACGCACAGCTGGGCGGCGCGACCGCGCAGGGCCAGTTCGCGATCGGGGCCGGGGCCCGTCGCGATCTCTGCTTCCAGGGCTGAGACGACGTCTTCGATCCGACCCTCTTCGATGTACAACTCCGCGAGCATCTGCCAGAGGTCCGCTCGCTCGGGTGCGATCGTCGTCGCAACCTCGAAGTGGTCGATTGCGCGCGGCGCGTTTCGCAGCCGGTTGCGGTAGAGCCTTCCGAGCCGTTCGACGGTCGCGAGGTCTTCTTCGGTGGGTTCTTCTTCGAGCGACGCCTCCAGGTGCCTGCGCAATCCGTCCCAGTCTTCCGTCCGTTCGAGCAGGATTGCGAGGCGGTCCGAAGCTTTGCGGCGAAACGTCTCGTCGATGCCTGACTCGAATAGGTGTCGGTAGGCTTCGATGGCTTCCCCGGCGCGATCGAGGCTCTCTTCGAGCAGCACCGCGCGTTCGAAGCCGCAGCGGTCGCGGACGGCGGTGTCCGAAGTGGACGTCATCTGTTCACCCAGAAACTCGGCGAGGCCGGTCGGATCCCCAGTGGCCCGCAAGGCCTGTTCGAGGCCGATGCGGGCGGGCTCAGAATCGGGGTCGACGTCGTAGACCGACCGGTAGGCGCTTGCGGCTTCCGCGAAGCGATCGAGGTGTTCGAGCAGAATGTCGGCCCGGTGAAGCTGGAGAGCCCGGGTGTCTGGTGCGTACGGGTCGAGCCCGGCGACCCGTTCTTTCAGGTGATCTACGAGAGCCTCGAACATCCCCGCGCGTTCGAGCAATGCCTCGAGGCGTGCGTAGGCATCGCGCGGGGCATCGGGCTCGGCTGCGAGCTGACGGAGCACTTCGATCGCGCCGTGCAGGTCCCCAAGGCGATCGGCGAGCAGTGACGACAGCTCGTCGAGGCGCGCGCAGCGCTGCGGTGGGGGGAGCAGATCCGCGAGGCGGCGCTGCACGACCGCGAGTTCCTCCAGGCGTTCCGCGTTCGAGAGCTGGGTCGAGAGTGCTTCGAGCGTGAGTTCATTCTCGGGATCCGCCTCGACCGCGGCCTGATAGGCGGCGATGGACTCCTCGGATCGGCCGTGTTCGGCGTGCAGGTTGCCGAGGCGTTCGCGAACCGCGGCCTTCTCTCCATCGGAAACGAGTTCGGCGAGGCGTTCGAGATCTGTGACGAGTGGAGCATCCTGTCCGAGTTGCTCGCGCAGACGCGCCGAACTCGCGAAGGCCTGGCGATCGCTCGGGCAGACTTCGACCCAACGCTCGACCCAGCGCAACGCCGCCTCGGGTTCGCCGCGCGCTTCGAGGCGGGGCACCAGTTCGCCCACGAGAAACGCGACGCGCTCTCCGTTGAGCGCGATCGCAGCTTCCGCCTCGTAGCTGCGAATCATCGCATCTTCGTCGCCGGTCGTGGCCGCCAGATGTTGCAGGCCTCGCAGGGCGGCCACGGAATCGGGCTCGATGACGAGCGCCGATTCCAACGCCTGCACGGCCTGTTCGGGCGCATCGAAGTGATCGTTGAGCAGGGCCGCGAGGGAGCAGAGGTGGCGGGTTTGCTGGTCGGGCAGCGAGTGGTCTCCCGCGTACTCGAGAAACGACCGCAGGGACGTCCAGTCCTCGGTTTTGCGATACAGGCGCTCCAGCGCCGACGCCGCTCCAGGAGTCGCGGGGTCCGCTTCGAACGCGCGCCGGTAGGCGCTGCAGGCGCTGTCGACGTCGTCGAGGCGCCCCTCCCAAAGGGCGCCCAGATCGGAGAGTACCGCCGCGCGTGACGCGCCGTCCATGTCTGGCGTCGACGCCCGCTGCTCGAGGACTTCCACGAGCTCTTCGTCTCGGCCGAGCCGGGCGAGGATTTCGCTGAACGCATCCCCGACGAGATCGTTGTCGGGGTCGAATTCGAACGCGAGTGCGAGGTTTTGATAGGCGCGGTTGGCATCGCCGTGATCCGAGTAGAGCGTCGAGAGTTCGAGTAGCACGGAGACGGGCGTCGGCCCGCGGCTCAGGTCCGAGATCCGTTCGAGGTGTTGGATGAGGGCTTCGTCATCGCCGTTGTCCCGCGCGAGGTTCGCGAGAGCCGCGATGCACCTGCGGTTGTTGGGGTCTAGCGACGTCGCCCGATCGAGCCATAGCTTTGCGGCGCTCGGATTGGACAGGTGCCTCCAGTGGGTTTCGCCCGTCTCCATCGCGATGCGGGCCTTGCGCTCGGCTTCTGGCGTCAACTCGAACCGACGCTCTTGCAGATCTACCAGCAGGGTCCAATTTTCGTCGGCCTCGGCTTGGCCGGCCACGGCTTCGAGCGCCGCGAGATTGTTGGGATCGTCCGTCAGCGCGCGCCGGTAGAGCTCGGCACCGAGAGCGACGTCTCGCAGCGAGTCTTCTGCGAGGCGCGCGCGGGTCACCAGCGCGATGGCGCGGGCGGGTCCGCGAAGCAACTCGATGACCCGATCCCATGCGTCCGCCGCGCGGGCCATCTGGCCTGCTGCTGCGAAGGCCCGAGCCGATCCCTCGAGCGCGTCGATCTGTGCGGGGTGTTCGTCGAGGGCGCGCTTGAACATCGCGATCGCCTGGTTGCGATCGCCGAGTTGTTCCAGCCAGATGGTACCCATCTCGGCAAACAGGGTGGCCCGCTCGTCGGGTCGCATCGGCAGCCCACCCTCGACCTCGCCGATCTGAACCGCGACGTCCCACTGATTCTGGCTCGCGTGCAGTTTTCGCAGCCGCGTCAGCGCGGGCCGGTGCTGCGCGTCGATCTGCAGCGCCTCGCGGTAGCAGGCGATCGCGAGATCGCGCGCGCCGAGGCGCTCGTGGTGAACCTGGCCGATCCGGCAGTGAATCGCGGCTTGTTCCCGCGGTTGGTCGGCGATGCTCTCGGCACCGAGGCGGCGCTTGTAGACCTCGATGACGCCTGCCCAGTCGCCGGCGAGGAACAGCTCCTCCTCCAACGCCTGAAAGGCCTGCGCGTCGTTGGGGTCGGCAAGAAACCGTTCACGCTGGCGATCGAGCAGGGGCGTCAAAGCCTCTCCTAGAGCATTTGGTGGAGTGATTTCTCGCCTTCATCGACAGCCTGGGGCGGAATCTTGACGGAAATCGCTTGCAGCCCATCGCTAGTTTAATTAGATTTTTCGATACCTTAGCGATCCTCGGCGCAGCTTCGGGTAAACCCTGGGCGATCCTCTCGGCGCAGCTCTGGAGGAGCGCGGAACTGGTCTGAGTTCGGTTCTTGGGGCGTCTGGGCTACTACGCGTTGGGCCGGTGGCGGGGCGACCCCGAGTGCCGCGCCCTCCGGAGCGAGGCTGGTCGATGGCTGAAGCGGTCTGGGAGGTCGGCGGCGAGGGAGCCACCCCGATTCGAGCCGAGGCCGAGGTCGTTCGGAACGTCGGCGAGGGCGCTTCTAGCTGGCGTCTGGTCTTGCGGGTGCCCGGCTGGCCGGGCTTTCGGCCCGGCCAATTCGCGATGCTTTCGGCCGGAGCCCAGCAGGCAGCGCGTCGGACGGACCCGCTTCTACCGCGGCCGATGGCCGTCTACCGAGCGGAAACCGCGGGTGGCTGGTCCGATGTCGAGATTCTCTACAAGTGCGTGGGGCGAGGGACGGCGTTGCTCGCGGAGGCGTTGCCCGGGCAGCGCGTGGCGATCGTGGGGCCGCTGGGAAAGGCGTTTCCCCCGCCGCGATCTGGCGAGCGCGTGATCATCGTTGCGGGCGGGACTGGGATTGCTTCGGTCTACGAACTGGCGGCTCGATTGGCCGGCTCGCATCCCGTCGAGGTTCTGTTCGGCGCGCGGACGGCGAGCGACCTGATGGCCGTTGAAGATTTCGAGGCCCTGGAAGTTTCGCTTCGGGTGGCGACCGAGGACGGCAGCGCCGGGGTGCGAGGGGTCGTCACGGATCTACTGGAGTCCGCGCTCGAAGTTCCGACGCAGGGCGTCGATCTTCCCGGGTCCGGGCGTCGCGTCTATGTCTGTGGCCCCACGGCGATGATGCGGCGCTGTGCGGAAATCGCGTCCCGGTGCGAAGCGCCCTGCGTTGCGGCTCTCGAGAGTACGATGGCCTGCGGATTCGGAGTATGCCTCGGTTGCGCGACTCCTCTAAAAAAAGGAGGGTACGCTCTTACATGTCGAGATGGACCGGCGTTCGACGCCGCGTCGATCGATTGGGAACGGCTTCCGTGAAGCAGTCGCAGGGTGTCGACACGACAGTGGACCTGGGCGGGATTTTCCTGCGGAACCCCGTTCTGACGGCGTCGGGGACGTTTGGATACGGAACCGAGTTTGCTCCTTTCCTCGACCTGCGCCGGCTGGGGGGCTTCGTGGCCAAGAGCCTCACCCTCGAGCCGAGAATCGGAAATCCGCCGCCGCGCATCGCGGAGGCACCGTCGGGAATGCTCAACGCCATCAGCCTCGAAAACGTCGGAGTCGATGCGTTTATCGACGAAAAACTCCCCGCGATCCCAGAAGGCGTCACGGTGATTGCCAGCGTGTTCGAGACCGACATCGACCGTTACGCCGAAGTGTGCAAGAGGCTCACGGGGGTTCCGCGTATCGCCGGCCTCGAGGTCAATGCGTCGTGCCCGCACGTGAAGAGCGGCGGGATCGAATTCGGTCAGGCCCCGGCCGTTCTCGGCCAGCTCGTGCGGGCCGCGCGTCAGGCGACGACCCTACCGCTGCTGGTGAAGCTCTCTCCCAACGTGACCCACATCGCCGAGATGGCCCGGGTTTGCGAGGGAGAGGGGGCCGACGGCGTCTCGTTGATCAACGCCGTGCAGGCGCTCGAGGTGGATCCGGAGACCCGCAAGCCATTGCTTGCCAACGGGCTCGGAGGGCTCTCCGGTCCGGCGATCCGACCGATCGCGCTGCGGATGGTGTGGCAGGCCTCGCAAGCCGTGTCGATTCCGGTCTGTGGAATCGGTGGGATCGAAACCGCCGCCGACGCGGTGAAATTCCTGCTCTGTGGCGCAGCGGCGGTCCAGGTGGGTACCAGCAACTACCTGCAGCCCTCGATCGCGGGTGACGTGGCGGATGGGATCGCCGACTATGCGGAGCGCCACGGGTACCCGCGGATCCGAGACCTGGTCGGCGCGCTGGAGTTCCCGGGCCGCTGAGAGGCCGATTGCCCCGATCGTAGTATTTGGTTACGTTACGCGGGCTTACGCGAGCAGTAGTGGGCCGTGTGGGGCTCGTCCGGGCGCTGTCCGAAGTTGGGCTGGGCGTCGCTTGGCGGTGGTGCCCGAGGAGTCGAGCGATCGGCCGATCGGCGCGTCCAGGCAGGTGAGTTGTCGAGCAGGTGCGTCGTCGAAAGTGGGCTGTAAGTCCGCTTTTTTTGTTTGTGGAATCGGTGAGTGTGTATCGGGAAATCCCGGAGGAATTGCGAGCGTTGATCGAACCGGTCGTCGATGAGGCGGGCTTCGAGCTCGTGGATGCGCAGCTGGCACGCGGCGGCAAGCCGTGGACGCTGAAGATCACGATCGACACGCCGGAATGCGACGGTCGGGTGTCGGTGGACAGCTGCGCGACGGTTTCCAGAGAACTCGGCTCTCACCTCGACGTCGCGGATGCCATCGAGGCCGGCTATCGCCTGGAAGTGTCCTCGCCCGGACTCGATCGCCCGCTCACGCGGGAAAAGGACTTTGCGTCTGCATGTGGCAGAGAGGTGCAGATCGAGACCCGACAGCCGATTTCGGGGCGGCGGCGATTTCGAGGTGTCCTGCTTCGTTTCGAAGAGGATGTTGCTGCGATCGAAGTGGACGGAAACGAGGTGGAGATTTCCTTCGCGGAAGTGTCGAAGGCAAAGATGGTCTATCAGTTCAGCCGCGCCGACTTCGTCGGACGGGCCGGCTGAGACCGGGGACCAAGGGGTTGAAGAATGGCTGAAGGGCTCGGTCTGAAGCGCGAGATTGACCAGATCGCCAGAGACAAGGGGATCAATCCTGACGAGATCATCGGAGCGCTGGAAGAGGCGATGAAGCAGGCCGCCCGGCGTGAGCACGGTCAGGAGATCGAGATAGACGCCAAGTACAACGACGAGTTGGGAGAGGTCGAGCTCTTCGAATTTCGGGACGTGGTCGAATCCGTGACCGACACGAAATCGGAGATTGACCTCGAAGTCGCTCGCGAGCTCGATCCCCAGGCCGAGATCGGCGACGAGATCGGTGTCAAGATGGATACGACCGGTTTCGGGCGAATTCTCGCGCAGACCGCGAAGCAGGTGATCATTCAGCGCATCCGGGAAGCCGAGCGCGAGAACATCTACGAGGAATATAAGGACCGCAAGGGTGAGGTCGTCAACGGGATCGTCCGTCGCTTCGAAAAGGGTTCGATCATCGTAGACCTGGGCCGAACCGAAGCGGTGTTGCCCCTCAAGGAGCAGGTTCCGCGCGAGAACTACCGGCCCAACGATCGACTGCGCGGCTACGTGATCGATGTCAACAAGGCGGCGAAGGGATCGCAGATCATCCTCTCTCGAACCTGCATCGAGATGCTGACGAAACTCTTCGAGCAGGAAGTTCCCGAGATGTACGAAGGCATCGTCCGGATCGAGTCCGCTGCCCGAGAGCCGGGCGGTCGCTCGAAGATCGCCGTCGTATCCCGGGACAGTGACGTCGATCCGGTGGGCGCCTGCGTGGGGATGAAGGGGAGTCGCGTGCAGTCCGTGGTCCAGGAGCTTCGCGGCGAGCGGATCGACATCGTCCCCTGGAGCCTCGACCCGGCGCGTTACGTTTGCTCGGCGCTTTCGCCAGCCCAGGTATCGAAGGTGATCATCGACGATGCGGAACGCTCGATGGACGTCATCGTTCCGGATGATCAACTCTCGCTCGCGATCGGCCGGAAGGGTCAGAATGTGCGCCTAGCGGTTCAGCTCACGGGTTGGCGGATCGACATCAAGAGCGAGTCGAAGATGCGAGAACTCGCGCAGTGGTTGTCCGAGGCCGTGTCGGTCGTCGAGGGTTGTGGTGACCCCGAGGCCGAGTTGCTGCTCCAGCAGGGGATCACCTCCCTCGAAGATCTCAGCGGCTGCGATCCAGACCTGCTCACTTCGCTGCCGGGGATCGATGCGGCTGGTGGCGCTGCGATTCGGGAGCGCGCCGCGGAACTCGCGGTGCGCAAAATCGAAGAAGAGGCCGCGCGTCTGGAAGAAGAACGCCTGGAGGCGATACGGGCGGCCGAGGAGGCCGCCTCCGCGGCCGCTGCAGCTGCCGAGGAGGCTGCGGCCGCTGAGGAGGCTGCGGCCACCGAGGACACTGCGGCCACCGAGGACGCTGAGACTGACGGGGCGAAGACGCAGATCGGCGATGCTGCGGAATCAGCCGGCGCAGACGTTGCGTCGGAGTCCGCCGCCGCAGGAGATGTCGAATCGACGCTGAGTTCGACCACCTGAGATAAAGAGAGCGGATTCGTTTTGGCCGAGCGGGCCGTCGACGGAACCGATAAGGAACGGATGGCGAAGATCAGGGCGTACAAACTGGCTGAGGAACTCGGACTCGACAAGTCCGACCTCGTCGAGAGGGCCGCGGCTCTCGGGATCGTGCTCAAGAGCGCGATGGCGACGGTTGGCGAAGAGGATGTAGGTCTCCTGCGCAAGAAGCTTGGCGTCCGCAAGCGCAGCAAACTCGTCACCGAATCCCGGGTCGAGGCCAAGAGCGGTGCGATCATTCGGCGCCGAAAGCGCGTGGAACCGGAACCGCCGCCCGAGCCCGTGGAGGTGGCACCGCCCGCCGTGGAACTCGAGCCGGTGGTCGCCGACCTCGGCGCGGAGACGCTGTCCGAATCTGCGGTGGAGGAGTCGCCCGCCGAGCCCGCGGCCGATCTAGAGGCTTCCAAGCCGATTGCGGCCGAAGCCCGCCCCGCAACCCGCGAAGCGGCCGGCTCCGCTCCGAGTCCGGCGGCGCGGGAAAAAGAGCGCGCGAGTGAGGCACCCGACGCGAAGTCGGGCCGCCAGCGCAAGCTCGTGCGCGAGGTCGTCAATCTCAAGGAGCAGGAGCAGCTCGCCCGTCAGGCCGTGGGACGTACGCGGGTGCGGCGGCAGATTCAGATCGATCCGCGGACCGCCACTTCCCCTCGCCGAAAGCGTCGTGACGCGGTGTCTCCCAAGAGGCCGGCGACCGCGGCGCCCAAAGAGGCGACCCGGGTCGTTCGCATCGAAAAGACGGTGTCGGTGGGTGAGCTGGCGCGGCTGCTGGGTATGAAGGCTCCCGAAGTCCAGCGCAAGCTCATGGCCCTCGGGACGATGGTTTCGATCAACCAGGAAATCGACCTCGAGACCGCGAAGAGCGTCTCGGCCGAGTTTGGCTACGAGGTCGAGGACGTGGGCTTCCGCGAGGAGATATATCTGACGGATTCGTCGGCTGTCGAGGGTGATGCGGAGCCGCGCTCTCCGGTGATCACGGTGATGGGTCACGTCGACCACGGCAAAACCACGCTCCTGGATGCGCTCCGCCAGACGAATGTCGCCGAGGGAGAAGCCGGCGGTATCACGCAGCACATCGGTGCGTATCAAGTCGAGATGGCAGGGAAGAAGCTCACCTTCATCGACACACCGGGCCACGCGGCATTCACCGAAATGCGCGCTCGCGGTGCTCAGGTTACGGACATCGTGATCATCGTGATCGCCGCTACCGAGGGGATCATGCCCCAGACCGTCGAGGCGATCGAGCACTCGAAGGCGGCGGGCGTGTCGATTATCGTCGCCGTCAACAAGTGCGATTTGCCGGGCGCCAATCCGCAAGCTGCGCGCCAGCGACTGATGGAGCATGGCCTCGTTCCTGAAGAATTTGGTGGCGACATCATCTGCGTGGACATCTCTGCGAAGCAGAAGACGGGTCTCGACAAGCTGCTCGAGATGGTGAATCTCCAGGCCGAACTTCTCGAACTCAAGGCGGACTCGAAGCGGCGTGCGGTGGGCATCGTACTGGAATCGGAGCTCGACAAGGGACGCGGCCCGGTTGCGACCGTTCTCATCCAACAGGGAACGTTGCATCCGGGTGAAACCCTCGTGATCGGGGCCTGCACGGGACGGGTTCGGGCGATCGAAGACGAAAGCGGCAAACGGGTCAAGTCGGCGGGCCCCTCGATGCCCGTTCGGGTGATCGGTTTGTCGGGCGTGCCTGAGGCGGGCCAGATCCTCAACGTCGTCGAGAGCGAGCGGGCCGCCAAGGAGATCGTCGAGAACCGAATCGACGAGCGGCGCAAGCGCCCCGTGGCTTCGAAGCCGAGCTTCACGCTCGACGAATTTTTCGAGCGGATGGAGGGGGGCGGCGTCAAGGAACTCGTGGTCGTCGTCAAGGGCGACGTTCACGGTTCGGTGGAGGCGTTGCGAGACGCGCTCCTCAAGCTGTCTACGGATTCCGTGAAACTCAACGTCCTCTTGTCCGGTGTCGGAACGATCACGAAAGACGACGTCATGCTCGCCAAGGCGAGCAACGCGATCGTTCTCGGCTTTCACGTGCGTCCGGATCCATCCGCGCGGAATGCAGCCGAAGAGCAGGGCGTCGACGTCCGCGTCTACAAGATCATCTACGAGATCATTGACGATGTGAAGAAGGCAATGGCCGGGCTGCTTCCCCCCACGGTTACGGAGACGCTGGGAGGGCGCGCCGAGGTTCGGGAGCTCTTCACGGTCCCGAAGGTGGGGAAGATCGCCGGATCCATGATTGCGGAGGGTACGATTCGGCGCGGCGCCATCTGCCGCCTGATTCGCGACGGCGTTCAGATCTACGAGGGGAAGGTGGGCTCCCTCAGGCGCTTCAAGGACGACGCGCGCGAGGTCAACTCGGGCTTCGAGTGCGGAATCGGTATAGACGGCTACAACGATATCAAGGTTGGTGACGTGATCGAGACATTCACTCTCGAGGAGAAGCCCGCGACGCTCGAATGATCGTCGGGGCTGCAATCGTCGAGATTCGGATCCACGGATCTCATTCGTTGAAACAGAGGCGAGGTGTGGTCCGCTCGATCACCCGGCGCGTCAGCAATCGCTACAACCTCTCGATCGCGGAGGTTGGTGGCCAGGACACCTGGCAGCGCGCTGAGCTCGGATTGTGCGGCGCCGGTACGGATCGGCAGCGCGTCCGGGCGCTGATCGAAAGCGCGGTTGCGTTCATTGAGGAACTGCATCTCGCGGAGATCATCGCAGTGGACATCGAGGTGCTGGACCTGCCTCACCAGAGCACGCGCTGGAACGACGAAGGTGAGTCAGTCGAGTTCGAGGAATGAAGAATGTCGCGTCGTACGGAGAGAATTGCGGAGCAGCTCCGTTCGGAGATCGCCCGGGTCTTGCGGGAGGAAGCGAACGACCCCCGCACCAGGCTCGTCACGCTGACTCGCGTGGATGTCTCCCCGGACCTGAGCAATGCGCTGGTTTTCTGGAGTGCGCTCGACATTGCCGACGCGGCTGCCGCCGAGGGTACGCAGCACGCCCTCGAAAGCGCTGCATCCTTCGTGCGCTGGCACCTGGCCCAGTCGCTCCCCCTCCGACGCGTACCCGCGTTGCGTTTTCGCTACGACCCATCGCTGGCGCTCGGAGATCAGACACTTTCATTGTTGCGATCACTCGCGGATCCAGATGAAACGTAGACGAGCCCCCGAAAAGCCGGGTCCCGCGGGTTTCCTGCTCGTCGACAAGTTGCCGGGTTGGACATCGCACGACGTCGTCGACGCCGCGCGGCGTTGGTTCGGGACCCGACGGGTCGGACACCTGGGTACACTCGATCCACTCGCGACCGGGGTTTTGCCTCTCGCGATTCGAGCCGCGACGAAGCTCGCCCCGTACATCACGGACAATCGCAAATCCTACGTCGGCTCGATCGAACTCGGGGTCGAAACCGATACGCTGGACGCAGAAGGCGAGGTGCTCCGCCGGCATGAGGGCGCGCTTCCCGAAAAGGCTGCGGTCGAGAAGGCGCTGACCAGCTTCGAGGGAGAAATCGAGCAGGTGCCGCCGATGTACAGTGCGGTCAAGCGTGCGGGAGTGCCCCTGCACCGACTCGCGCGCGAGGGAAAACACGTCGAGCGCGCTCCCAAAAAGGTGCGAATCGATCGAATCGAGCTGGTTTCCTACCAGGCGCCGCTCGTGGAGTTGGAAGTGGAATGTTCGCGGGGCACCTACGTGCGAACCCTGGCCGATGATCTCGGCAGGCTCCTGGGTTGCGGCGCTCATCTGCGGAATCTTCGCCGGCTTCGCAGTGGGCCGTTCGTGCTCGATGCGGCGATGACTCCGGAACAGCTGGCCGATGCGGCCGCGACCGGCAAGATCGAGCAGGCTCTGATTCCCGCTGTCGATGTGCTGGGCCTTGCGGTCGTTCAGCTGGGGCCGGAAGAAGCCCGTCGGGTCAGGCACGGATGCGAAGTGGGCGCGTCTGCGCGGCTGATCGCCGGGAGGCGCGTCGCGGCGCTGGAGCCCGGTGGGGAACTGCTCGCGGTGATGGAGGTGTTGCCCGGTCGCCGCCTCAAGCCCCTCAGGGTCCTCCAGTCGGTTGCCCCGCCCGATTGAGCCTGTACAATCCCGCGCCGAAGGCTCCTGGGCCAGCTCGGCCCAGGCGCCGGTCTGTAGGTTTTTTTGGAGAGTAGACGGTTGATTTCGAAAGCTGAGAAGATCCGCACGGTTGAGGCTTATCAGGCCCACGAGAAGGACACGGGTACGCCTGAAGTCCAGGTCGCCATCCTCACGGAGCGGATCAACGGGCTCTCCGATCATTTCAAGACGCACAAGAAGGACCACCACTCGCGCCGCGGATTGCTCAGAATGGTGAGCCGACGGCGACGAATGCTCGACTACCTGAGGAGAAACGGCCCCGACCGGTACCAGGCGCTGATCAAGCGTCTGGGTCTGCGCCGCTGAACTCCAGCCACCCACCGATGCGGTAAGTTGATCGGTAACAATCAGATTGAGCGGCGCGATGACGTGCGCTGCGTTTGGAGTGCGGAAGTCCGTCATACGCGAAGCCCCACGGACTTTGCGCATCACAGATTCCGCATTCCATCGCGTTTCACGTCTCCAGCCCCCCCGCGTTGCTCTGTAAACCCGGCTCAATAAACATGAACTGAGCCGAAACGGAGACGTGTAAAAATGGCAAATTATTGGTTCAAACCGGAGACGGTCACGCTGGAACTCGGTGGCCGGTCCCTGACCATCGAGACGGGACGCCTCGCCAAGCAAGCCTCTGGCGCCTGCCTGGTCACCTACGGTGAAACCGTCGTATTGGTCACCGTGGTGCACGGCAAACCCCGCCAGGGCATCGACTTCTTTCCGCTGACGGTCGACTTCGTGGAGAAGACCTCCGCGGCGGGCAAGATTCCCGGCGGCTTCTTCAAGCGCGAGGCGCGTTTGTCGGACCGCGAGGTGCTGGTCTGTCGATTCATCGACCGGGCCATCCGACCTCTCTTCCCCGCAGGCTACGACGACGACACCATGGTCATGGCGACCGTGCTTTCGGCGGATGGTGAGAATGCACCGGACATCGCCGCATTCATCGGCGCATCGGCTGCTCTGAGCATCTCGGAGATTCCCTTCATCGGGCCGATCGCCGCCGTTCGCGTCGGTCGGATCGGTGGAGAATTCATCACCAACCCGACGACCGAGCAGGCGGAAGAGTCCGACATGGATTTCGTGGTCGGCGGTAGTCGCGATGCGCTGGTGATGGTCGAAGGCGGCGCCGACGCGGCCAACGAGGACGATGTCCTCGGCGCACTCCAGTTTGCCCACCGCGAATTGATCCGGGTGATCGAGATTCAGGACGACCTGCAGAGTCGAATCGGCAAGCCGAAGATCGAACTGTTGCCGGCGCGGGATCGCAGCGCACTCGAGCAGGAGATTCGGGGCAAGCTGGGTTCCCGTCTCGAAGCGGCTACGCAGATCAAGGACAAGAAGGAGCGTACCGACGCGATCAAAGCCGTCGAAACAGAGATTCGCGGTGGTTACCTCGAAACGTTTCGAAGCGAGAAGGTCGCTTTCGACAGTCTCGAGGCGGTCGATGCGCGGCGAGATGCAGAGCGCCAACTTGGAGCAGACGTCAAGAAGATCCTTCACGACCTCCGCGCCGAGGCCGTCCGCAATCGGGTTCTCGAAAGCGGAGAGCGAATCGACGGACGCGGAACTTCGGATATCCGCCAGATCGCCTGTGAGCTGCGGGTCGTACCGCGCCCACACGGCGTGGCGTTGTTCACGCGTGGCGAGACCCAGGCGCTCGTGACCACGACCCTCGGTGGCCGTTTCGATGCACAGACGATCGACTCGCTCACCGCTCGCTACACGAAGCCCTTCTACCTCCACTACAACTTCCCGGGTTACGCGACCGGAGAGCCGCGGCCCAATCGCGGCCCGGGTCGCCGAGAGGTCGGTCACGGCAATCTCGCGGAGCGCGCCATCAAGCCCGTGCTGCCGAGTGCAGAGGATTTTCCCTACACGATCCGGGTCGTGTCCGAGACCCTCGAGTCGAACGGCTCTTCGTCGATGGCCGCGATCTGTGGCGGCACGCTTTCGTTGATGGACGCAGGCGTTCCGATCAAGGCGCCCGTGGCGGGGATCGCGATGGGACTGATCACGGACGGCGATCGGGTGGCGATCCTGTCGGACATCCTCGGCGACGAGGATCACCTCGGCGACATGGACTTCAAGGTCGCGGGTACCGCTGACGGGATTACGGCGCTGCAGATGGACATCAAGATCGAGAATGTCGATTGGGATGTGATGAAGCGCGCGCTCGCGCAAGCGAGAGAGGGGCGGATGCACATCCTCGACTGCATGGAGCGAGAGACCGCTTCCGAGCTGCCCGCGTTCGTTTCCCGTGACGAGCTCTCGCGCTACGCGCCGAGGGTTTCCACGATCACCGTCAAACCCGATCGGATTCGCGACATCATCGGGCCCGGTGGCAAGGTCATCCGCGCGATCCAGGAGACCACCGGGACCAAGGTCGACATCGACGACAACGGCGTGGTGACGATCTTCTCACCCGATGCCGATGCGCTCGCCCAGGCGCGTTCGATGGTCGAGGAACTGACCCAGGAGGCGGAACTCGACCGGATCTATCTCGGCAAGGTCAAGCGGATCACGGATTTCGGCGCTTTCGTCGAGATCTTCCCGGGCACCGATGGATTGATTCACATCAGTCATCTCGCCGAGAGCCGGGTCGAGAAAGTCACTGACGTGCTGGCCGAGGGGGACGAGGTGCTCGCGAAGTGCATCGACATCGACCCGACCGGGCGAATTCGCCTTTCGCGCAAGGAGGCGTTGGCGGACGCGGCGGCATCGGAGTAAGGGGCGCCAATGGGCGCCGGATCTTCCACGGTTAGAATCGATATCGCGAGGCTGCCCGCCGCCGAGGGCCTCCCCTTGCCCTCGCGCGCGACCTCGGGCTCCGCGGGATACGACCTGTGTGCGGCCGTCCAACAGGATCTGGTGTTGGCACCCGGCGATCGCGCCCTGATTCCAACCGGCTACCAAATCGCAATCCCGCCGGGTTACGAGGGACAAATCCGGCCGCGCAGTGGCCTGGCGCTCTCGCACGGCATCCTGGTACCGAATGCACCCGGCACCATCGACTCGGATTACCGCGGTGAGTTGAGGGTGATTCTCTTGAACGCCGGCGAGAAGGACTGTGCGATCCGACGAGGCGACAGGATTGCACAGCTCGTGATCGCTCCGGTCACGACCGCCGAGTTTTGCGAATGCGACCAACTCGAAGCGACGGACCGCGGCGAGCGCGGTTTCGGCCACAGCGGTCGCGCCGCGCGCGGATCCGAATCGTGAGTGACTCCACTCCGGCAGGCCCGTCGCTGCCCTCGCAACCGGTTCGACCCCAGCCGCCCACGGAATCCGTGCGCAAGCCCACCCGGCCCGACAACGATCTGCCCGCTCGACTCGTGACGGCGGCCATTCTGGTGCCCGCGGTCGGCTACGTGGTCACCGCGGGCGGTCTCTGGCTACTGGGAGCGGTCATGACGCTGGTCCTGCTTGGCCAGCGAGAGTTCTATCGAATGATCGAAGACAAGGGTGCGCATCCGTTGGCCGCTTTCGGCATGGCGGCCGCGATGGCGCTTTGCCTGGTCCAATATGTGGGAACCGACTATCAGGCGAATCTCTTGATGACCGCCACGCTGCTGGTCGTCCTGGTCGCGCAGCTCGGCAAGGCGGAGATCACGGAGGCCCTGGCCAGCGTATCGGGCACATTCTTCGGTGTGTTCTACGTCGGCTGGTTGTTGAGTCACGCAATTTCGCTGCGCAACTTCTACGCGGCCGTCACCTTTCGCTACGGCGGAGAGACCACTGCGTCGGTCGGGATCTCGCCCGATTGCGGCATCTTCTTGTTGCTCTTCGCGATCTTCGTCGTGGTCTGGTGTGACGCCGGGGCTTATTTCGGCGGTCGCGCCTACGGAAAGCGCAAGCTGGCGCGGGCGATCAGTCCGGGCAAGAGCGTCGAGGGTGCGGTCGCGGGGGTGATCGGCGGGTTCTTGGGAGCGATCATCTGCAAGGGCGGTTTCGAATTGTTCTGGCCCGAGCTGTCCGCTTCGCTCTCCTGGTACGCGGTGGGCGTGCTAGCCTTGTTGCTGTCCGCAGCGGGGATCGTCGGGGATCTGATCGAGTCACTCCTCAAGCGCGATGCCAAGGTCAAAGACACGGGGCATCTGCTTCCGGGCACCGGTGGCGTGTTGGACCGGATCGACTCGTTCCTGCTCGCAATTCCCGTGATGTATTACGCGATGCTTTTCTACATTTTCTTGAAGGTCGGATGAGCCGTGATCGAGCGATATACCCGCCCCGAAATGAAGCTGATCTGGACCGACGAGGGCAAGTACCGCCGTTGGTTGCAGGTTGAAATCGCGGTTTGCGAGGTCCAGTGTGAGCGCGGCCTGATTCCGCGGGAGGCCTTCGAGGCAATCGCGAGCAGGGCATCCTTCGACATCGCGCGGATCGATGAAATCGAGCGCGAGGTACGCCACGACGTGATCTCGTTCTTGACCGCTGTCGGAGAGACGGTCGGCCCCGCATCGCGATGGGTCCACTTTGGCATGACGTCGAGCGACGTGATCGATACCGGCATGGCGTTGCAGATTCGCGATGCGGGGAGGTTGCTGCTGGCGGGTACCGAACGGCTCTGCAACGTGTTGCGCGCCCGCGCTCTCGAGTTTCGCCACACACCCTGCGTGGGCCGCACCCACGGAGTCCACGCCGAGCCCATGACCTTTGGCCTCAAGCTTCTGGTTTTTTACGCGGAGATGTGCCGAAACCGCGAGCGTTTGAAGGTCGCTCTCGCGGAGGCTGCTGTGGGCAAAATTTCGGGAGCCGTCGGCACTTTCGCCCACCTGCCGCCCGATCTCGAAGAGGAGGTTTGTGCGCGTCTCGGGATCGGTTTCGAGCCCGCCGCGACCCAGATCGTTCAGCGCGACCGACACGCGGCCTTGATCTGCGTGCTGGCACTGATTGGCGCCAGCCTGGAAAAGTTCGCGGTCGAGTTTCGGCACCTCGCCCGCACGGAAGTTCGCGAGGTGGAAGAGGAGTTTGCTGCGGGGCAGAAGGGGTCTTCCGCAATGCCCCACAAGCGGAATCCGTGGCGGTTCGAGAACGTCACGGGTCTTGCCCGGGTCATGCGCGGCTACGCGGTGGCCGCGCTCGAAAACGGGGCGCTCTGGCACGAGCGCGACATCAGCAACTCCTCCGTTGAGCGAGTCATCTTTCCCGACGGCACGGCGACCCTCGACTTCATGTTGCAGCGCCTCGCGGGTCTGGTGGAGACGCTCGTCGTCAACGAGGAGCAAATGCGCACGAACCTCGATCTGACCCGCGGGCTGGTCTTCAGCGGGACGCTGCTGCTGGAACTCACCCAGAAGGGTCTGTCTCGCGAAGCCGCCTACGCGTTGGTGCAGCGACACGCGATGGATACCTGGGACAAGGGCGGCGACTACCGCGACCGGGTACTCGGCGATCCAGCCATCACCGAGACACTTTCCAAGGAAGAAATCGATCGGGCGTTCAGCCTTGATCAGTCGCTGCGGCATATCGATGCGATCTTCGAGCGGACGCTCGAGCGCTGCGACGAGCCATCTTCCGAGGCCTCCGAATCGTGAGGGCGCTCGTTCACGTTACGCTGAAGCCCGACGTGCTCGACCCCCAGGGCAAGGCGATCCAGAAGGCGAGCGTCTCGCTCGGCTACGAGGCGATCCAGAGCGTGCGCCAGGGCAAGCTCTTCGAGGTCGAAGTCGACGCTCGCGACGCGGCGGCGGCGGCGGAGTTGGTCGCCGAACTCTGCAAGAAACTGCTCGCAAATCCCGTGATCGAAGATTTCGAGATTGTCAGCGTAGAGTGACCCCAGGATCGGGTCGCGCGACGCCGCAAGCGACTCCGTAGGATTCGCCAGCCAGGAGTGCGGCCCTTGGGGTCGCGCGACGCCGCAAGCGACTCCGTAGGATTCGCCAGCCAGGAGTGCGGCCCTTGGGGTCGCGCGACGCCGCAAGCGACTCCGTAGGATTCGCCAGCTAGCAGTCCTCGTTTCCTGCGGATCCTTTCGCGTTTGCGTTCGCGGTTCTCTCCCTCATGAAATCGCGCAGGAATTCATTCGCGATGATGAACCACAAGAAGAATGGGGCGGCGTCCAGACTCAGCGAAACGGGCCGAGGCAGTAGGAGCGTCTCGAGATTCGCCGTGAGGTTTACGGCGATGTGCATCGAGAAGATGATCAGCAGGCCGATTGCGGTCCCGCCCAGACGACGTCGAGTGCTCAAATTCGGCGTCAGTACCATCAGGGCCAGGAACGGGATGAAGTTGATGTATCGAGCACGCACCGGCGTCGCGACGCCTTCGAAACCGAGCCCTTCATAGATCGCGCTGGCGATCGGGCTGTAGAGGGCGTGGTAGACGTTCAGGCCCCCGGCCAGCCAGAGCCAGATGAGTGGCGCGGTCAGGCAGACGAATTTAGCTAGAAAGAGAAGAGTCGGTTTCATCTCGCACGACCAGGTAGATCCAGAGCATCCAGACCGAGGTGATCATCAAGATCAGTGTGCCCTGCCAGAAATAGAGGTGGAAGAAGTCGAAGCTCGAACTGGCGTAGCGGCCCACGAGCAGAAGGCAGAGAATCCGCAGGATGTTGAACGCGTAGATGGCCGGAATCCCGAACAGCAGGCCGAGGCTCTTGTTGCGCCAACTCGTGGGGAAGGCGAGGACGCAGGCCGCGTAGATCGCCATTTCGAAGAGTCCCGTACATTCGGCGATGATCTCAACGCCGAATGCTCCGAAGTGAACGGTCGTATTCGCCAATGAAGCCCGATCGCTGAACGGGGCGAGCAAGGCGTATTCGATCACGGCGGTGGCTTTGACCATGAGCTGGGTGATCCCCGGGAAGGTCCTCGTGCCCATCGGCAGCAGCGTTCCGACCGCACCCAGATAGACGGCGAAGAAGAAGAGAAAACGCCAGGTTGGATTCGCACGGGCGCGACGCATCCAGGCCAGAAATCCAGTCACCACGGGCCCATCATAACATCATCTCAGCGGCCGGTCTTTGAATTGGCCGGAGTCCTCATTATGCTTGGGGCCATGGGAATGGAAGCCAGCGGGAAGCTTCACGTGATCAACGAGGCGCAACAGGTGACCGAACGGTTTCGGAAGCGCGAGTTCGTGCTGGAACTTTCGGAGAACGCCCGCTTTCACCAGTTCGTGGTCTTTCAGCTGACCGGTGATCGCTGTGGCCGAATCGATGACTTCGCGGTTGGCGACGAAGTCCGGGTCGAGTTCAGCCTGCGGGGCCGGGAATGGAAGAGCCCGCGCGGCGAGGTAAAGTATTTCAACAGCCTCGACGTGTGGAACATCGAACGCGCGGGTGGTGCCCAATCGCGGGACGACGAGCCGCCGTTTCCCCAGGAGCCACCCGCAGAAACTGACGACGAGATCGCGTTCTAGCGCAGATTCGGGATTCGAAGGGCCCGCCCTGTCGAAGCCCCCATCACGATTCGGGGGCGCGAAGGGCGATCGGGCTCCGGGTGTGAAACGAAGGTGCCGATCCGCAACCCATGGTGGGCCGAGCGGCCGGTGCGGGGGCGAGCGGAAGGCGCGCATCGATGAGGAGGCAAGATGTCTGAAGATTCTCTAGATCAGTCGGCACAGCACGCGCAGCTGTGTGGCGAACTCGCGAGCGAAGTGGCGAAGGTTCTCGTGGGTCAGGAGGCGATGGTCTCGCGCCTCCTGATCGGCCTGTTGACCGGTGGCCACGTCCTGCTCGAGGGCGTTCCCGGTCTCGCGAAGACCCTCGCGGTTCGCGTCCTCGCTCAGGCGATCGATACGGGTTTTTCCCGGATCCAATTTACGCCGGACATGCTTCCCGCGGACGTGATTGGGACGGAAGTCTTCAATCCGCGAGAGGCGACCTACAGCATCAAGAAGGGTCCCATTTTTTCGAACCTGATCCTCGCGGACGAAATCAACCGCGCGCCCGCCAAGGTTCAGGCAGCTCTCCTCGAAGCGATGCAGGAGCGTCAGGTCACGATCGGAGATACCACGCTCCTGCTCGAGGAACCCTTTCTCGTGTTGGCGACCCAGAATCCGATCGAGCAAGAGGGAACCTACCCGCTCCCGGAGGCCCAGATCGATCGTTTCATGTTGAAGGTGAAGGTCGGCTATCCAACCAAGCAGGAGGAGCGCAAGATCGTCGATCGGATGGCGAGCGGTCAACCCGAGCCCACCGCGAAGGCCGTTGCGACGCCCGATCAAATCCGCGCTGCCCGGCAGGCTGTGGATCAGGTGTTCATCGACGACAAGGTCTGCAACTACATCATCGATCTGGTTCATGCGACGCGTGACCCTGCCGCGGCCGGTATCGCAGAACTCGATGGAATGATCGAGATGGGAGCGAGCCCCCGCGCGTCGATCTACCTCACCAAGGGCGCCAAGGCGAACGCCTTCTTGCAGGGGCGAACCTACGCGACACCTCACGACGTGAAGAACATCGCGCCGGATGTGCTTCGTCACCGCATCGTCTTGACCTACGAGGCGGAGGCCGAGGGCAAGGTTTCCGATGACATCGTCGATCGCATTCTCGTGGGCATCCTCGTTCCCTAGCTGACATGCAGGCCCGTGAAATTCTGCAGCGCGTTCGTGAGATTCAGGTCCGAACCGGCCGGCAGGTCGCGGATGTCCTGGCCGGTGAATACGTTTCTGTCTTCAAGGGCCGTGGTGTCGAATTCGACGAGGTGCGCCCCTACATCTCCGGAGACGACGTGCGGACCATCGATTGGAACGTCACCGCGCGGATGGGTGCTCCCTACGTCAAGCGCTACGTCGAGGAGCGGCAGCTGACACTGATGTTGATGGCTGACGTGTCTTCCTCGCAGGATTTTGGATCCTCGGAACGATCAAAGCGCGAGGTCACCGCCGAGCTGTGCGCGCTGCTGGCGTTTTCCGCGACGCGAAACGACGACAAGGTCGGGCTCACCCTGTTTCACGGTGGCATCGAGCAGTACATCCCGCCGAGGAAGGGCCAAAAACACGCGCTGCGCGTGGTTCGCGAGGTTCTCGCGCACGGCGCGGAAGCTCCGGAGGCGCCGACGCCGGATTTGCCCCGCGGCTGGATGCGGCGCTTCGCGATCTGGCGGCGGCCCCGCAGTCCGCGCGAGGCGACCGACATCGGCAAGGCGATGGAGTTTTTGCTCTCGGTGAGCGCGCGCAAGAGTATCTGCTTCGTGGTCAGCGATTTTCTCGACGAGGGTTTCGAGCGCGCGCTCGTCACCGCGAATCAAAAACACGATGTGATCGCCGTGTTGGTCACAGATCCCCGGGAGCTCTCGTTGCCGTCGGTCGGCCTCGTTACGCTTCGCGATGCAGAGTCTGGCGCTGTTCGCGTTTACGACACGGCTTCGGCGGCTTTTCGGGAAAAGGTGGCCTCGGGATCGGCGGCTCGCGTGCGAAGCCTGGAACACCGTCTGCGCTCAGCGGGGATCGACTTCATCCACATCGATGCCGCGGGTTCGGTCGTCGAACCATTGGTTCGCTTTTTCAAGATGCGCGAGCGGAGGAGCCGGCGTTGAGGGTGCGCGCGATCACTGTGCATGCGTTGGTCGGACTGCTCCTCGGCTTTGGGGCGCTGCGGGCCGATGGCGCCACGGAGCTGGTGCCGCTGGAGGCAACGTCGGAGACCGGCCCGGTCCGGGCGATCATTCGACTCTCGCCGCCGGCACCCGCGATTGGTGACCCGCTGGATCTCGAACTCGAGGTGCGGGCCGAGCCGGGCGTCGAGTTGCTGATGCCCGAATTTGGCGACGCGCTCGATCGCTTCTCGATCGTTGACTTCAGCCGCTCAGAGGCGGCGGACGGCGAGGGCAGAACGATCTCGCGCCAGCGCTACACGCTGGCGCCATCGCGCTCGGGCGCGCAGCTCATTCCGCCGCTGCTCGTGGAATTCGTCGACCGCCGCGCCGGCAGAGATCCCGCTCCGGAGGGCGAGGATGCGTACGAGCTTCTCACCGCGGCCCTCGAATTCGAGGTGGCGGCCGCACTCCCAGAGGGCGCATCCCTGGAGCTTCGCGCGCCGCTCGGGAGGCTCGGCGCGCGCGAGGTGCCCGGCCGCTACCGCACGCTCTGGTTGCTGGCCGCGCTGGCCGCCGTTGCCGCCGCCGCGGTTTTCGGGATCCGGACCTGGGCGATCTGGCGCTCCCGAGCGCTTCGCCGCAGCGCCTACGATGTGGCGAAGTCGGACCTCGACGCTCTGCTGATGGCGCCGAGGCCGGGAGAGCGCGAAATGGATGTGTTCTTCGTTCGGCTCTCGGGCATCGTCAGGTGCTATCTCGAAAATCGCTTTGGGTTGCGATCGCCGGAGTTGACGACCGAGGAATTCGTGGAAGAGCTCGCCAACTCTCCAGATCTGTTCCGATCGCACCAGCGCTTGTTGCGCGAGTTTCTCAATCGTGCGGATCTTGTGAAATTTGCGCACCTTGTTCCCGACCCCGCGGATGTCGAGCTGTCACTCGAAAGTGCGCGAAGCTTTCTCGAGGAGACTCGGAGCGACGTGAGCGTGGAGCGCGCCGGTGTTTGATTGGGAACTCAGGGATCCACTCTTCCTTATCTTCGCTGCACTCGCGCCCCTGGTCTACTGGTTGGCGGCGCGCATGCCCGCCGTGCTCATCTACTCGAGCCTCGCGCTCGTGGACGTCGCACCCCGATCTCGGCGCGCGCGACTCGCCAATCTTCCCGCGCTCTTGCTGGCAGCGGCCACGCTGGCCCTCGCGGTTGCGCTCGCTGGGCCCCGAACCGGCAGCGCGACTTCCCGCATCCAGCGCGAGGGCATCGCGATCGTGATGGTGGTGGATCGCTCGGGCTCGATGCAGGCGAGAGATTTCGTGCGCGGGAATGCGTCCATCAGCCGATTGGACGTGGTGAAGGACGTCTTCCGCGCATTCGTGGCCGGCGAGGGCGGGGCGGGTGGCAGGTCCGACGACCTCGTCGGCCTCGTCGTATTCGCGCGCTACGCGGACGGTTTGTGTCCGCTCACGCTGGATCACGGCAATCTGCTCTCCATTTTCGCAGACGTCGAGATCGTGACGGAACCAGCCGAAGACGGCACGGCGATCGGCGAGGGCTTGGCGCTCGCCGTCGAGCGGCTGCGCGGGGTGGAGGTCTCTTCGAAGGTGGCGTTGCTCTTGACCGACGGTGTGAGCAATGTCGGTGACATCGACCCGCTGCAGGCCGCCGATCTCGCCGCTCAGCACGGGATCAAGGTCTACGCGATCGGCGCGGGAACGACCGGACTCGCGCCCGTTCCCGTGCAGGCACCGGGTGGTCGAACCGTTCTGCGCCAGGCCTACGTCGAGATCGACGAGGAAACGCTCCGGCAGATCGCCCAACGAACCGGTGGGCGCTACTTCCACGCCGCCAACGCGAGCGGGCTGACCGAGGTCATCGAAGAAATCGATCGCCTCGAGCGCAGCGAGGTCGCCGAGGTTCGTTACCTCACCTACGAGTACCACTATGCGGGGTGGGTCGGCGCCGGGTTGTTGCTGATGGTCAACGCCGCCGTTTTGTCGGGAACCATTCTGCGGAGGCTCCCGTGAGCGAATTTCGCTTCGCGCAGCCGCAGTGGATCCACGCGCTCTGGGGTGTGCTGGTCTTCGTCGCGCTGCTCTTCTGGTTCGATCTGCGAGGTGCCGGCGCACTCGAACAGTTGATTAGCGACACGCTCAAGCGACGCCTGGTGCGGCGTCCCAGCCTATTGAGGCGCCGGATGCGAATCGCCTTGCTCGGACTGTCGGCCGCTTGCCTGGTGCTCGCGCTGATGCGCCCTCAGTTCGGCATTCGGCACGTCGCCGCGCCTCGCATTGGGGCCGAGGTGATGATCGCCCTCGACGTATCGAGGTCGATGCTCGCGGAAGACGTGGCGCCGAGTCGGCTCGAGCGCGCCAAGGCCGAGATCGTCGATCTGCTCTCCTACCTGGAGGGCGATCAGGTCGGCTTGATCGCGTTTGCGGGGCGCGCCACGGTGCTCGCGCCGATGACTCCCGACTTCAGCTTTCTACGGCTCGTGCTCGAGGGCGCGGGGCCCCACAGCGTGACGCGGGGCGGGACGCGACTCGAGGAACCGATCCGAAAGGCCGTCCAGGGTTTCGGCCCCGCTCACGAGGCATCTCGCGTGATCCTGCTGATCACGGACGGCGAAGATCACGATACGTTTCCGCTCGACGCCGCGAAGGCTGCCGCCGAAGCCGGGATCGTCATCATCGCGATCGGTTTCGGCGACGAACTTGGAAGCGAAGTCTACATGACGGATCCCCGCACCGGAGCGCGCGAATTGCTGCGAGATGCGGATGGCCGCGCGGTTCGGAGCCGCCTCGACGGCGAACTCTTGCGCGACCTAGCGCTCGCCACCAACGGCGCCTATGTGCCGGCCGGCACCGGGGTGCTCGATCTGGAGTCGATCTACCGGCAACACATCGCGCCACTCACATTGGGGAAGCTCGATCCGCGGGGGAAGACCGTGCGCGACGAGAGCTACCAGTGGGCGGTGTTGCTCGGCCTGGTGTTCCTCGTCTCCAGCGCAGCGCTATCCGGCGGTGTGACGGGCGCAGGGGCGGCCGTCGTTTTGTGGGCGGTTCTCGCGGCCCCGTCGCCGCCCGCCTGGGCCCAGAGCGCAGACGAACCGGCGGGCGACGACGCCGTGCGCTTGGATCGCGCCCCGATCGCCGACGAAGCATTGACCGACGCTGAGCGTCCTGCGGAAGCCGAACTGACACAGGAACCCGAGGATCCGCGCGAGATCTTCAACCTCGGAGTGTCGGCGCTCGAAGCTGGCACCGCCGAAGAGGCGGTCCACCAGTTCGAAAGGGCTCGACGAGAGGCGGCTGATGATGGCGAACTTCGCTTTCGGGCCGCCTACGATCTCGGGATCGCGTTGGCGACATGGGCATCGGTGTTGGAGGCCGATTCGCCCGAAGAAGCGCTGCGCACGCTCTACACTGCAGCGGATTGGTTTCGCGATGCCCTTCAGAAACGCCCCGAGCACGAAGACTCCCGCGTCAACCTCGACGTTGTTTTGCGCAGAGCGCTGCTATTGGCGGATCGCCTCGCCCAGAGCAACGCGAAGGGTGCCGACGCCGAGTTGCAGAAGATCGCAGCTCGTCAGCGCGAGTTGGTCGCAGCGCTTGCGATCTTGCAGGGCAAGGTGTCGGAAGAGTCGGAGGCGTCCGCTTCGGAACGTTTGCGCAGGGAGTTTCGCGCGCGAGCCACCGATCAGCGCGCGTTGCTTTCCGATGCGGATCGGCTCGCCGGCGCGATCGACGCGGAAAGCCAGGGGATCGCCGGCCGCTCCGAGGAGGAGCGAACGCCCGAGGACCAGATGCGCGCCGCCCAGCTCGAGGGTGTGCTCCACTACCTCCACCTCGCAAGGGAGCGGATGGGACAGACGCGGCGACAACTGCGTCAGCGACAGGGGGAACGCGCCTATCGGCGCGGCTCGGCGGCCCTCGCAGAGCTCAAGCGCGCGCTCGATCAGCTGCGCGACCCGGCGGCTGTGATCGATGCGCTGCTTCGCGACGTCGCGGAGACGGCTGCGGGGACGGCCGCCCTCGCCAGCTCTCGACGGGACCTTCCCGGGCTGACCGCGCCTGCGGAAGTTCCGCCCTGGCTGACCGAGGAGTCGCTGCGAGACGATCAACAAACCTCGGCAGATCGGGCCGCCGAGCTCGATCGGCGCTTGCTCGCCGCGCTCGAACAGGGGTCGGTGCCGAATCCCGACCAGCAGGCCCTCTTCGACGCCGTACAGAGCGCCGAGCCCTTGGTGGCCGGCGCCGCCGCAAGTCTGGCAGAGGCCGCGGTGGAACTCGACTCCGGCTCCCCGGAGAAGGCGCTGCCCCACCAGCGAGAGGGGCTCGTCGCGCTCGCCCAGGCGCGCGAGTGGTTTTTGGACCTTCGCGGTTTGATCGAGCTGACCTATTCGGATGAGCGGCGGATCGAGCAGGTGCTCGCTGCCGAGGGCGATCAAGAGGAGGCCGCGCGAAGCGAGGTTTTGCCGGCCATTCGCGAACTGCAGAATCACAACATCGCGCGCGCCGAGCGACTCGGAGAAGAACTCGAAGCGGCCGCGAGCGCGCCGCCGGCGCCTCGGCCCGACGGAAGCACACCCGATGCGGAGACCGCCGAGATCCAGCAGCAGCGCTTCGAGTTGGCGGGGCAGCTCCTTACGCTTGCGCTCGCACGCATGGACGACGTCGCGCTCAATCTGGACGACAGCGGAGCGCTCGAGTGGTCCGAAGGACACGAGGCGAGTCGCGCGGCGGTCGGCCATCTGGAAGCGCTGCGCCGGCTGTTCTTCTCGATCGTCGAGGAACTTCGCGATGTCGCCCAGCAGCAACTCGATCTTGCAGACGCGACTCGCGACGCTGCCGCGCTCGGCGCCGCCGCCCCGGATGACGTGGCGGCGCTGAGCGGCCCGCTGACTCCGCGCCAGGAGGGGCTCGCGGGCCGGGCCGGTGCCATTGCAGACGCGCTCGTCGAACAGTCGGATCAGGCGGGTGGCGTGGTCGATGCGGAGGCCGACTCGGCGGAAACGAGCAGGCGCTTGCGGGAGGCCGGCGAACACGTGCTGCTCGCCCAGATCGAGATGGAAGGGGCGATGGAGAAGCTGGCCGAAGATCCGCCGAACCTGGAGTCGACCCAGGAGCGGCAGGCGGCCGCGATCGAGGAACTCGAGCGGGCGCTCGCGCTACTCGTTCCGCCGGAAGACCGGGAGCGAGAGGGCGAGCCGGATGCTTCCGAGCAAGAGGATTCCGAGCGCGGCCAGTCGGGCGGTGAGCGGGAGCAGGAGGGCGAATCAGAGCCGCAATCGGAGCTCGTCGACCCAGCCCAGCTCCTGCAGGCCGTTCGTGATCGCGAGGCACAGCGTCGGCGCGATCGCGAACAGCGCGGAACCGGAAGCTACGAAACGGTGGAGAAGGATTGGTGAGGGTCGTCGGTGTGATCCTTTCGGTGTTGGTCGCGGCGGCCGCGGTGGCTGTGCCGACCGCGGCGGCCGCCCAGACCGTAGGCGTCCAGATCGCACCCGCGCCCCATTATGCGGGCGAACCGATCGAGATTCACGTCGTCGTGGAGGGATTCGACGAGAACCCCGCGCCCTCGGTGGCGGTCGCTTCGCCGCCTCGCGGAAAGCTGATCGCGGGCGGTGTGCATCCGAGCGTGAGCACGTCGATCTCGATCGTGAACGGCCAGATGCGGCGAATCAAAGAGGTGAAGTTCACCTTCGTCTATCAATTGCAGGTCGAGAAGCCGGGTTCCATCGAAGTGGGTCCGTTTGCGGTCACGCAGGGCGACATGAGCATTACGAGTCGTTCCTTTCGCCTGGACCTGGGGGCGCTGCCGTCGAGTGACCAGATGGCGGTCGAACTCGAGTTTCCAGATACACCCGTTTATGTTGGAGAGCGCGTTCCGATTACCCTCCGATTCCGGCTGGCGGGTCGACTCCGGGAAAATCTCCATCAGTACACGCTTCGAGCTCCATTTTTTGCGCTGACCGAGACGTTCCAGTTTTTGGAGCCTCCGGGAGCGGCTGGCACGACGCAGGTCGAGATCCAGACTCCAAACGGTCCTCTCTCGGTGATGGGGTCCGCTCGCGAAGAGAAGCGAAGCGGTGAGACCCACCTGATCGTCGAGGTCCGACGGATCGTGGTTCCGCTGCGAGCTGGCAGCCTCGAGATTCCTCCCGCGACGCTCGATGTCGAAGAGGGTGTAAAATTCCGGCGGGATCTCTTCGGTGGGCGCAGACCCACGCAGATTCGCAAGTGGCGATCGAAGGATCGCGTTCGCCGCCTCTCCGTGAAGCAGATTCCCGCCGATCGCACCCCGGAGAGTTTTGCGGGTGCCGTGGGTTCGGGCTTCTCGCTGGCGGTAGCTGCGGATCGAACCGTCGTGAAGGTGGGCGAGCCGATCGCCTTGCATTTTGAATTGCGGGGCGATGGCAACCTCGAGACCGCCGCGCTGCCGCGCCTCGACGCCGAGGGGCTGCTGCCTCCGAGTTCGTTTCGGGTGGCGGATGGCGAGATTCCGGGCCGCCTCGAGGACGGCGTCAAACGCTTCACGGCGATGGTGCGGGTGCTGGATCCCGGCGTTCACGAGATCCCCGCGTTGGAGTACTCGTGGTTCGATCCGACCACAGAGCAGTTTCAAAACACGAAGTCGCGCCCGATCGCGCTCTCGGTTGGTGATGCGCAGGTGATCGGCGCGGCCGATGTCCAGAGCGGTGACCACGCGCTCGAGAGATCGGCTTCGGGGCTCGAGCAACGGACTGCGCGCACCGCTTCGGGAAGTGGACCGCTGGTCTTGACGGGCGCCGATCTGGCGATCGAACGCGACGCGGATCTGCTGCTTCGCCGCGCTTCGGCCGGCACCCGGAACAGCTGGATGATCGCGGGGCTCTACGCGGCCTCGGGTTTGTTCCTCCTGCTTGCGCAGTTCGACCGGCGCCGCCGAAACGTGGATCCCGCGGTCGCCGCGCGCCGACGTCGAGTCGCAGGCGAAATGCGCAGGATGCGAGACGCGTCGAATCTTCCCGCCTCCGAGGCCGCCGCAGAAATTGCGCGAGTGATGCGAGCGCTGCTCGCCGAGGCCCCGGAGGTTCGGCGCCCAGAGATCGACGCCCTGATCGGCGAATGCGACGCGCGGAGCTACGCGCCCGCTGCGAACCGCGACCGCTCGCCGATCGACGCTGCGTTTCATCAGCGCGCGCTCGAGCTCGCTCAGAGCCTGACGGAGAGCGAATCGTGAGAGTCGCAAGCTGGATTCTCGGCGCGGCGATTGTCGCCTGGGCGGCGCCCGGTGTCGCCCAACAACCGGACGCCGCACAGCTCGAGGAGGCGATCGCCAGCTATCGGGCGGCCCTCGATACCTCCGAGCGCGACTCGCGCCTCGAGGGATTTCGAAACGCCGAGCGGTTGTTCTCGCGGATCGCCGCCGGCGGCGCTTCGAACCCCGAGCTCTATACGAACCTCGGCAACGCCGCGCTCCAGGCCGAACGCCTCGGGGCCGCCGTGCTCGCCTACCGTCGGGCGTTGGCGATCGATCCGGATCACCCTCGCGCAGTGCAGAACCTCGAACACGTCCGGACGCTATTGCCCGAGTGGGTGCCGAAACCCGAGCGGGGCGGCCTGCTCGACAGTTTCTTCTTCTGGCACAAGACCCTGGCTCGTTCAGACCGCTCGTTGGGCGCCGCGATCGCCTTTGCCGTCGCCGCGCTTCTGCTGGCGGCGGCGATCGGCTTCGGCCAATCGGCGCTGCGCACAGCGGCGATTCTTCCCGCGCTGGTCTGGGCCGCGTTGATCGCTTCTGTCGCCGTCGACGTCGGCGGCGCGCGGCTCGACGAAGCGGTCGTGATCGCCGATGAGACCGTGGCCCGGGCGGCCGACTCGGCGCTCGCGCCGAGCACCTTGCCGGCGCCATTGCCAGGAGGCGTCGAGGTCCGCATCCTCGAGCGTCGTTCGCCGTGGATCCGGATTCGCCTCGCCAACGGCCGCGATGCCTGGGTCGCAGAGTCGGCGTTGATGACGGTCGCCGAACCCGATTCGCTTGCGGCAGCGCGCAACCCCATTCTGGGGTCGCGCTCCTAGCTGCGCGTTGGCCTTCGGCCAAGGCTTTTGCGTCGTCGCGCAACCCCATTCTGGGGTCGCGCTCCTAGCTGCGCGTTGGCCTTCGGCCAAAGCTTTTGCGTCGTCGCGCAACCCCATTCTGGGGTCGCGCTCCTAGCTGCGCGTTG
>SDBV01001561.1_pt1 | contig 34508 bp, 41 predicted proteins | sample 2277081 | NCBI WGS metagenome assembly SDBV01 (sample SAMN10402039, study PRJNA504765) | marine sediment metagenome | isolation source: marine sediment core GS10_PC15, 223 cmbsf | place: Arctic Ocean: Southern Knipovich Ridge | collected 2010 | reverse complement strand
TCCTGGCCGTCTCAGTCTCGGTTTTCATTGGTCTTGCCTCGGGGATATACCCGGCAATGAGAGCTGCCCGGCTTAACCCTATTGATGCCCTGCGTTATGGGTGACACAGATGGGTGGTTTGGAGGGGGATAGGGTTACTAACCAGGACTAAAGGGTGTATAATAGGGACAATATATGAGCTGGCTTGATTTAGTTATTATTGTAGCTATAGGTATCACGACCCTGATGGGCCTGAAGATTGGTATCATAAAGGCCGTGTTATCACTGGCTGGCGTAATCGCTGGTGTAATCCTGGCTGGGCGCTTTTATCTTCCCCTTGCTGGGCAGCTAACCTTTATTTCACAAGCTACTGTGGCTAAGGTAGCTGCCTTCGCCATCATCCTTATTGTGGTAATGATAATAGCCGGGGTGCTGGCCACATTACTTAAGTGGGCCGCGTCGCTGATGATGCTGGGCTGGGTCAACCGCCTTGGTGGCGCTGCCTTTGGCCTGTTGCTCGGGGCTATATTTGCTGGCGCCCTGCTGGCTACCTGGGTCAGGTTTCTGGGTGCAGGGCAAACTATCAGTGACTCAGCCCTGGCAGCCCTGTTGCTGGACCGCTTCCCTATGGTGCTGGCTCTGCTTCCTCAGGAGTTTGACGCGGTACGTTCTTTCTTTCACTAAAGGGATATACCGCCTCCGTGAGCAAACTTCACTCTCCGAGCTTCACCTCTTAAGGCCCGGTAGCAACTACAACAACTGTAGCTGCTATTCCTCAACGAATAAGCTAGGGACAGAGAAATTAAAGCTTACCTAGCCCCGATATTAACCAATTTGCGAAGTAGCGATTAACTTTACTGGGCTGCGTGATATCAGGTAACGGCTGGCGTCTCACCGGGATGCAGACTACGCCACTTTTCCAGCAGTTGCTCCCGACTTTCCACGTGCTCAGGGTCAGGTATACAGCAGTCTACCGGGCATATCTCAGCACACTTTGGTGATTCAAAGGAACCTACGCACTCGGAACACTTATCCGGGTCAATAATATAGATTGTTTCTCCTTCAGTAATGGCGATATTCAGACACTCAGGCTCGCAGGCCCCACAACTAATACATTCATCGGTAATGATATATGCCATCTAGTTTACCTCCTAACTTTGTTCCCCCAGGGGATTTGGTTATTCTGGATGCTTCCGTTTCCGAACAATTTCTACATTTTGCCGTGCACCCTCTTTCTTAACGCAGTAGCCACATGTTCGGGGACAAGGTCACTAATGTTACCACCCAGGCTGGCGGCCTCCTTGAGTAAGGTTGAACTGAGGAACTGGTATTCCATACTGGCCATCAGACAGACCAGCTCTAGTTCAGGATACAACCTTTTGTTCATCATGGCCATATCAAATTCCCGCTCGAAGTCGGCACTCATCCTCAGCCCTCGCACTATGGCCTGCGCGTTTACTCTCCTGGCAAAGTCAACAGTAAGCTCCCGGTAGGGTTCGACGGCAACATTGGGCAAATCCGCTATTGACTGTCTCACCAGTTCCACCCTTTCTTCGGTGGTGAACAAGGGATGCTTGTTGGGAGCTTCATAAACCCCGATGATTATCTTTTCAAAAAGCTTGGCGGCTCTGGCGGCAATATCCAGATGCCCGTTAGTTATTGGGTCAAAACTGCCGGGATAGATAGCAATAGTCAAGATTTGCCCTCGTCCTGGTATATGGCAATGCAACTGTCACCATGGCGGTGCTCTTTAATGAGGTTTAAGGTAGCGTAGGTTGAATCTAAAGGCAGGCGGGGAGAGTGTGTCACAACCAGAATTGAGCTTGCTCCAACCAGTTTAGATGTCGCCAGTTGTTCTATTACATTACCTATAGACGAGTTAGAATAGGGTGGGTCCATCAGTATAACGCTATACTCCTTATCCAGAAAGGAAAGTGCCTTGGCTACACTACAGCAATAAACATGAGCCTGGCCTACGAGTTTTGTCTTTGCTAAGTTCTGTTTAATTATATCACAACATCGTGGCTGATGTTCAACAAAATCAACCCAGCCAGCGCCTCGGCTTAAAGCCTCAATACCTAAAGCGCCACTACCGGCGAATAAATCCAGCACCTGCTCCCAATCACCGGTGGTACTTTCCAGAATTGAAAAGATTGCTCCCCTCACTAAATCTGTAGCCGGACGAGTACTGGACCACTTGGGTGCTTTAAGCCGGTGTCCTTTGGCTGTACCAGCAATTATACGCATTCTTGATTCAAAAGAGTAGCTTGTGCTCTGCTCGCTACTGCAGTTCTATATTACAATTAGTGCCTGTTTTTCGTCAAGCATATCTTGAAGAGCTTGTCTACTAACCCCATCAGCCTCTGATTATTTGCTAACCCTATCCCCTGTATCCCCTTCCCCTTATCAAGGGGAAGGGGAAGAATCGGTTTTGAAGGGGCTTCGCCCCTTCAAACTACCCTGTTAGTTTTTAATTCAGGTGACCCTCCCCCTTTATCTCCTTCCTCTAAGGGTGGGTGGGTGGGAAATAATAAACGGGAGAGGTGAAGGGAAGCAGGGATTCATTCTTTTCGATATTAACTACTCCACCCTTTATATAGTAATCCTATCCCCTTTATTCCTTTCATGATAAGGAGATGTATTCTTGGCATGAAGGGAGTCAGGTCGAAGACTCTTCGAGGGAATAGGTTGCTAGACAAGCTCTCTTAAATACGCATCTATGTCGGTTGCGGCTCGCCGGCCGGCCCCCATAGCACTAATCACCGTTGCCGCCCCGGTAACTATATCACCGCCAGCCCAAACTCCCGGTTTCACCGTCTTACCGGTAGTTTCATCGGCCACTACTGTGCCTCGTTTGGTGGTCTCCAGCCCGTGAGTAGTGCTGGCAATAAGGGGATTAGGAGTAGTGCCCAGAGCTATGATAACCACATCGGTGTCAATAACGAACTCACTTCCTGGCTTAACAAGGGGGCGGCGCCGGCCACTCTCGTCTGGCTCGCCCAGTTCCATCTCAAAGCACTCCATACCTACCACCCAGTTCTGCTCGTCGCCCAAGAACTGCTTCGGGCTAGTTAACAGCTTAAACTGGATGCCTTCTTCCTGAGCATTTTCCACTTCCTCGCGACGAGCCGGCATCTCCGCCTCAGTGCGTCGGTAAACAATAGTGACCGTATCAGCCCCAAGCCGGAGAGCACACCTGGCAGAGTCCATGGCCACGTTACCGCCACCAATCACGGTTACATTTTTGCCAACCTTAACCGGAGTATCATATTCCGGGAACAGATAGGCCTTCATCAGGTTGACCCTGGTCAGGAACTCGTTTGCCGAATAGATGCCATTAAGGTTCTCGCCAGGAAGGTTCATAAACATGGGCAATCCAGCGCCGGTGCCCAGGAAGACCGCCCGGTAGCCATTATTCAGTAACTCATCTATCATCACCACCTTACCCACCACCGAATCCAGTTCAAGCTCCACCCCTAATGAGACAACATAGTCAACCTCGGTTTGGACAATATCTTTAGGCAGTCTGAATTCAGGGATACCATACATCAGTACTCCACCGGCAATATGTAATGCCTCAAGGAGGGCAACGCTATGCCCCAGCTTGGCTAAATCAGCCGCCGCCGTCAAACCGGCCGGCCCTGAGCCGATGATAGCCACCCGCTTGCCAGTTGGCGCCGGTTTTGTTATTGGTGTGCTGGCTGCCTTCATATTATCCCGCTCCCAGTCAGCGATAAATCGCTCCAGACGTCCGATTGCAACCGGTGCTCCCTTTTTATCCAGAACACATTTCACCTCACACTGTGTTTCCTGAGGACAGACCCGCCCGCAGATGCCGGGCAGGCTGTTTTTATCTTTAAGCACCCTTACTGCCTCTGGCATATCACTTTCCCGAAGGGCCTTAATAAAACCGGGAATATCAATTTCTACCGGACAGCCGGTAACACAAGGGTACTTGGGACACTGAATACAGCGGTTCGCTTCTTCTTGAGCTTGCTCAAAGCTATACCCCAGAGCAACTTCAGTAAAGTTCTTACCCCGTAGCTTCGGGTCCTGCCGGGGCATGGGTATACGGTTCAGGTCGAGTTTAGCCATTTTACCTCCAGAGAGCTATTCAAGAGTGGGGGAGACACTTGGACTTATATATCTCAGCGGAATTTTTTTCTTCATCAAGATAGATACGCTGACGGGCAAAGAGCAAATCCCAGTCAACCTGATGTCCATCAAAATCAGGGCCATCTATGCAGACAAATCTGGTCACACCACCCACTGATACCCGACAAGCGCCGCACATACCGGTGCCATCAACCATTATCGGATTCAGGCTAACCATAGTCTTAACCCCAAAGGGCTCGGTGGTTTTAGCACAAAACTTCATCATGATGCTCGGTCCAATAGCCACCACCAGGTCAATCTTCTCGTTTGACTCGAGCAGCTCCTTCAGCGGCTCTGTTACCAGCCCTTTACGGCCATAGGAGCCGTCATCGGTGGTAACTATTAATTGGTTGCTTGCGCTGCGCAGCTCATTCTCCCAGAAGAGCAGGCCTTTGTTCCGTGCTCCCATAATTGAGATGACCTTATTGCCCGCCTGTTTCAGTGCCCGGGCGATAGGTTTTATGGGGGCAACCGCAAACCCTCCAGCCACACAGACCACATTACCATAGTTATCAATGTGGGTAGGTAGACCCAGAGGGCCAACAAAATCAGCAATAGAATCACCCGTTCCCAACCGGGCTAGCCGCTGGGTGGTTGTGCCCACTTCCATAACAATAATGGTAACGCTGCCCTCTTCCCGGTCCCAGTCAGCAACCGTTAAAGGAATACGCTCACCCTTTTCATCAATTCTGATGACGATAAACTGCCCGGGTTGCGCCTTCTTAGCCACGGCGGGTGCCTCTATCTTGTAAAGGTGGACATTGGGCACCAGGTCTTCTCTAAGCAAAATCTTGTACAATTATTTCCTACCTCCATTTGTAACTGCACGTTCGATAATTATTTCCGGATTTATTATAATTTAACTCACTGGTGGTTGTCTAATCACCACTAAAGGTATAAGATAATAGGCATCAAGTGGTATAGACAGGGTAGACGCCAGCCATTTTACAGTTAATAAGGCCGGGAATAACCTACTCGGAAAGGAGGAAGGTAGCATGCATCCTGAGTCCTAATCGAGTCAATTAAAGAGTTACTAACCTGTGAATTTGGCGACAAAGGTTATATAAATAACTTTTTGAGGTGAAATAGATGCTAGCAGAACTGGTTCACATCGGATTCGGCAATACAGTAGCCATGAACAAGGTTATTGCCATAGCTTCACCAAACTCAGCACCTACCAAACGTATAGTTCAGGAAGTAAGAAATAAGGGACTACTAATCGATATGACCAATGGCAGGAGAACCAAGGCAGTTATCTTTACTGATAGCGGTCATATCATCCTGGCCGCCCTGGCTCCGGAAACTATAACCAGTCGGTCTCAAATAACCCGGGGAGGTTCGGTGTTAAGAGTAGAGTAAAGTATGAAAAAAGCGACCCATAAAACTGAGCTCATGCTCAATCCGGCGAGAGCGCCATTATTCGTGGTTCTCTCCGGCCCCTCAGGCGCCGGGAAGGATGCTGTGCTAGCTAAGCTTAAGGAATCAGGCCAGCCTTTTGAATCTATTGTGACCGTAACTACGCGACCTCGGCGACCCAAAGAGAGAGATAGCATAGACTACCACTTTATTTCGATGAAAGAATTTCAGGAGATGGTGGGACATGAAGAGCTATTAGAGTGGGCAAATGTCTATGGCAACTGGTATGGTGTCCCCAAGAAACCAGTCAAACAGGCACTGGATAGGGGGCAGGATATAATAGTAAAGGTTGACGTCCAGGGAGCAGCTACTATAAAAAAGGCAATGCCTCAAGCTGTTCTCATTTTTCTAATCCCTCCCTTAATGAAAGAGCTTGGCACCAGACTCAATCAGCGCCACACTGAATCATCCTCTGATTTATCCCTGCGCACCGGTATTGCTGGGGAAGAAATAAAACAGCTGCCTCTATTCGACTACATGGTGGTGAACAAGCAGGATGAAATAAACCAGGCAGTATCCGACATTAAAGCCATTATTCAAGCTGAAGGGTGCCGGGTAAACCCCCGGCGTATTGCTCTATAGACTAAAAGATTATCCCCAGCAACCAGGCAAACAAATAACCCAGTCCGGCACAGATGGGGAAGGTTACTATCCAGGCGGTAATAATATTGCCGGCTACTCCCCAGCGCACTGCTGAAAATCGCCTGGTAGCGCCTACCCCCATAATGGCTGAACTTATGCTGTGAGTGGTGCTTATCGGGATGCCCAGATGTGAGGCGGTTTCAATAACAGCCGCGGCTGAAGCTTGAGCCGCGAAGCCCTGAACTGGTCTAAGGTTCGTTACCTTTAATCCCAGCGTTTTGATAACACGCCAGCCGCCAATAGTCATACCTGAGCTGATTGCCAGTGATGATATAACTATCACCCACCATGGTATATTATCCCACAGGCCGGCCTGCCCAGTCTGGAGTACCAGTGCCATAGTAATCATGCCTATGGGCATCTGGCCATCATTCTTGCCATGGGCATAAGCCACAAAAGCCAACGACAGGATTTGAAGGCGACTAAAAATAATCTGAATTCTGGTGGGAATACTGTGCCGAAATACCCAGAACAAAATAACCATTATCACAAAGCCGCCGATAAAACCGAGGATGGGGGCGGTAACCACTGCGGAGAGGATCTGTACCATCTTGCTCCATATCACTGCCTCACCACCGGCTACTACCACCCCGGCAGCAGCCAGCGCGGCTAAAAAGCCATGGGTTAAGCTTATGGGCAAGCCATAGTAGCTGGCTAAGGTAGCCCAGATAATGATTGAGGCTAAAGCCGCAATTACCGTTACATATGATAAAGCTTCTGGGACTAGAATGCCTTTGCCAATGGTTCGGGCAACCTCCAGGCCGGTGGCCGCTCCTGCCATGTTCGATATGACGGCTATGATGAGGGCGTTTCGGGGAGAAAGAGCACGGGTGCCAATTGCCGGGGCAATGGCATTGGCAGCGTCATTGAAGCCGTTAGCCAGACCAAAGCCGATAGCCAGGGCAATAATTAGAAAAAGGAGTAAGAGGGACGAATCAGGCATGCTTGAGGGCTATCCCTTCAAGGACATCAGCCACGTCCTCACACCGGTCGGTGGCGCTCTCCATGTGCTCGTAAATCTCACGCCACTTGATAATGTAAGCAATATCGGCGGAATCATCAAACAGCTCGGCCATTGCCGAACGGAATACCCGGTCAGCCATATTCTCCAGACGATTAATTTCCACGCATCGTTCCAGAATCTGCTTTAACTGGGCGTGATGCTCCAACAGAAGTAGCGCCCTTTCCACCTCAGCTGTTGCCTGCACTAGGATGTCAGCTAACTCCTTAGCCCTCTGGCTGGGCTGCTCTATCTTATATAGAAGCATGGCATCAGCGGTAGAATGGATAAAGTCAACTACGTCGTCTATTGAATTAGCCAGCAAGGCTATGTCTTCCCGGTCAAATGGGGTAACAAAGGTGCGATGTAGCTGTGCCATAATGTGGTGGGTAACACTATCCCCCTGGTGCTCTAGTTCAGTTATAGCGTCAACCCTCTCCTCAACGTTCTCCCAGGAATCAATCAGACATTTCAGCTCTTCGGCCGTTTTCACCATATTCCGGGCATCATCCTCGAAAAGTCTAAAGAACTTCTCTTCCCTGGGGATGAAGGGGAACTTGAACACTACTCACCTCCTTCACTGACCGAAGACAGCAGCTAGTGACCTGCAATCAGGCGAAAAAATATTTTTACCGCCATTGTCAGTTTAGAGAAGATATAATATGATTGTCAAGCGCCAAAACAAAATGTTGACAGCCGGCGGACAGACAGGTAGAATTCAGCAATTGAAGTAAGTATATAAAATTAAATCAGGAAATGGAGGCCATTGAAGATGAAAGAGGAAGAAACGCTCGAACAACTAACACCGCTACTACGGGGAGACAAAGTGCTCCGTATCCGTAGGCGGAGGCCTCGCCGAAGGCTGCGCATTACTCCGGACATCCCAGCGGTTTTTAAATTTTTTAGGCAGATAGTCACCGAAACGCCTTTCGTACCGTTGATTCTTGCTCTTATCGGGCTTTGGCTACTCTCCTCTTGGGGTATTTATCTTGCTGAGCGTGGAGCAAGTGAACAGATAAATTCCTATGGTTATGCCTTGTGGTGGACCTTCACTGCGATGCAAACGCAAGGAGCTAATAGCCCGGGACCAATTACTACCCCTGGGATAATAATTGGTTCAATTTGGTCAATTTTCAGTACGGTTGCCTTTTTTGGCGTGATAATCGCTAGCATTTATGCCTACTTCATGCTCCCCAAGCGGCGCCCTTTCCGGGAAATCGTAAGTGCCATCCAGCATAATCTAGAGGAATTAGAAAACTTGACTGTTGATGAGTTAGAGGTACTGAGAGATACTACAGTACGGGTTGTAAATGCCCAGATAAGTGAACTCAATAAAAAGCCTTCAGGCCAGTGAAGAGATACCAGAATAGAGGTTGTTTTAACTGCCTCTCAGGGCAGCACGCAGTCCTGCTTCTGATTCAGGGCTGGTAAGAGCTATAATCTGGTCGCCGGCTTGAAGAACGGTATTGCCGGTAGGTATATGGGGCTTGCGTTCCCTAGGAATAACTAGAACCAGTGTGCTTTCTTCTGGTATCGAAAGCTCCTTTACTGATTTGCCTATGGTAATTGATTCCATAGGAATTCTTATTTCTACAATCTCCAGCCCCTTATCGCTAAGGGTCAGTAAATGCGTCAATGGATGTGTTGGCACCTCTTCTTCGATATGTTCCAGGATGATATTAGTGCTGCTTACCGTGACATCCACCCCCAGTTTTTTAAAGACGTTTTCATTCTTCGGATTTCGGATACGGGCTATGGTGCGGGGCACGTTGAATTTGTGCTTGGCTACCTGGCAGGCAACCAGGTTATCTTCATCATCCCCGGTTACAGCGATAAACATATCAGCTCGGCCGGTGCCTATTTCCGCCAGGGTAGCAGCCTCACAGCCATCGCCGCGGAAGCAAATGCTGCCCATCTCATCGTTGATAGTTTCACATATGTCGGCACTCTTTTCTACCAGCAGCACTTCATGTCCTTCGTCCAGCAGCGCTTTGGTCAAGTAATAACCTACCCTACCGCCACCAATAACTATCATGTACATCTTCCCACCTCAGCTCTCCAGCTTCTCCTTTAGAATCTTGGCAAAGATTGTGGTCGGGCTAATCGCTTCCAGCCCCAGAGTTTGATAAAGCTCCTGCCGCAGAGGGTCATAGATGCGGCAGATTACCCTGGGCACATTGAAGATATGCTTGGCGATTTGAGCGGCCATGACATTACGATTATCCCCCTGGGTCACCGCCACAAAAGCATCAGCTTCCTCTATACCTGCCTTTTTCAGTGCTTCCTGATCAAGCCCGTTGCCGACCAGAGCCATCCCACCGAAGTCGGGCGGCAGCCTTCGAAAACTGTAGGCATTATTATCCAGAACGGAAACCTTATGCCCCTCAGCGTCCAGCAGTCCCGCTAGCTGAGCACCGACTCGTCCCGAGCCCATAATTACTACTTTCATAAAACAAACTCAATTACGCCGTAGATTGATGATACAGAATAACCGGACAGGGAGCGTTTTTCAGCACATGAGGTGCCACGCTGCCCAAACTGAATTGCCCAAAGCGTCTCATGTACTCAACTCCCATGAGAATCAGGTCGATATCTCGTTCCATAGCCTCATCTATAATAGCCGGGCCTGCCTCACGGGCTTGAAGTATGTCAGTCTCTACCTCATAGTCCTGTTCCTCGGCAATGGTCTCTATATGGTCCAGCATACCTTCAGCCTGTTGAATTTCAGACCCAATTTCAGCTTCCAGTGGGAGGTAACGTTTTACGGTAATAACACAAACCGCCCAAATTTTACCCTTAACCTTCTTAGCCAGCCAACAGGCTAGCCTCATTGCTTCATCGTCAGCTTCAGTGCCAGCTACCGGCACCAGAATCTTATGGAACTCCATTACTTTCTAAGCCTTTTTTACCAATTAGTGGCTATTATAATCCTCTTTTTAAAAATCCACAATATCCCTTTGGTAAGAAATCATTATTTATTTTCCAAGACTTCCTTTAACACCTCGTCCTTAATATGGAAAGCATGTTCCGGACCGGGGAAGGTGCCCTGCTCCACCTCCTCCTTGAACTGCTGAACTGCCTGCAATATATCCTGTGAAAGGTTGGCATATTTTTTCACGAACTTGGGGGTAAATCGTTCAAAAAGTCCGATCAGGTCATATAGGTTCAAACTCTGCCCATCGGTGTATATTCCACAGCCGATACCGGTGGCCGGTATGGTGAGCTCCTGGCAGATTAGCTCCGCCAGGCGGTCGGGTACGCACTCCAGGCTAATCATAAAGGCGCCGGCCGCTTCCAGGGCCCTGGCATCCTCAAGCAGCTTGCGGGCGGTAGCCACATCGGCGCCCTGCACCTTGAACCCCCCCAGCTTGGCCATCGTCTGAGGGGTAAGCCCGATGTGTCCCACCACCGGGATGCCGGCATCCACAATTGCCTTAACCGTGGGGGCGAACTCCTGCCCTCCTTCCAGCTTGACCGCATCCACTCCCCCCTCTTTCATCAGCAGGCCGGCATTATATATTGCGTCCGGTATGCTGGTCTGGTAGGAGAGGAAGGGTAGGTCACCTATCACCTGGGCGTATTCGACCGCCCGCATTACCGCCTTACAGTGATGAATCATATCCTCCATGGTTACCGGCATGGTATTTTGCATTCCCAGCACGACCATCCCCACCGAGTCGCCAACCAGTATAGAGTCCACTCCGGCACGGTCGGCGAGCAGCGCCATCGGGTAGTCATAGCAGATAACGCGCACAATCTTCTCGCCCCGCTGCTTCTTCGCCAGGAAGTCCTGGGGGGTAACCTTCTTACGCTCCATTTAGCTCCTCCTTGAGTGATTATACTTGCCGTCATTCGCCGATAATTATGACTGAATTATACACCCACTCAGGTTAGCAAGTATATCATACAGGATGAAAATTCTGAATTGCTTATGCATAGATATAAAGTAGTAGCTAGAAGATGATTATTCTAAAGGTTATCAACCATTTCTTCACATTTTCTGCTGATTTTCAGATATTCTTTATCCCAATTTCCTGATTCTTCGGGTAGTATGACTCCCAAAATCCTCAATGCACTCAATACAGTCTGTAGTAGTCGTATGATAACAACAGGTCCCCTTTCTGATGACATAAGACCACCAAACACATATTGCAATCCTACTCTTTCTCCAAGGTCCTTTTTCCCATATCTAGCTTGAAATGACTTTAGATTCGGGTGTCCAACTTCCGACATAGAACCATAGTATTTTCTAAGATCTTTAAAAAGCTCCGTCCTTTTATTGGGTTCCTCCTCTAATCTACTGAGTTCGTCGTCCACTTCAGACTGCTTTATTTGCTTGCCAGATAGAAATTTATTAGAGAATTTCTCACTATAGAAAAAGAGGTAAGATCTGGAAATTCGTTCGTAACAACTTCTCAATAAATCTTGAACTTCTGGATAATAACCTAGCAAAATCCCGTGTCTTGCAAGAAGGACATAATTTAGAGTAGACACTAACATTGCCATCGCTGCTCGATTAGAAACATTACCTTTCCATTTATCTACAAGACGATAAGCTGCCTGAAGTGATTCCATATATAAGATTATTGCATCATCCAATAACTTAATATCTTCACCAAGTTCCAATTCTGCTCTGTCATAGTTCTTCCTGTCATCTCTAAGGATATTCTTCAAGACATCTCTGGCTGGTAACTTATTAAAATCGTCCGTTAAGTGCCATATCTTATTCCCCATTATTAAGCTCCCATATAAATAACACTGACTTTAATTTACCATAAAAAGTTCTAAAAATCCCAAACAGCACGAGGCGTGAAGGATAGATAATCGTAGGTACGTGAGTTAAAGAAGAGCACGAATATCTATTGTTTTACTTAGACAAATAATCAAACTATGTTCAAGATTCAAGATTAATCCCTTATCTCAAACCAAGGAGCAGCCTGTAGGCCATCTGGATGGAATCCAGTAGTATAGATTTTGTCCCCCCTTATCTCAAACCAAGGAACAGCCTGTAAACCGTCTGGATGGAATCCAGTAGTATGGATTTTATCCCCCCTTATCTCAAACCAAGGAGCAGCCTGTAAACCGTCTGGATGGAATCCAGTAGTATGGATTTTATCCCCCCTTATCTCAAACCAAGGAGACGCTTGTAAACCTCTTGGATGGAATCCAGTGGTATAGATTTTAGCCATTTTGACCTCCTCTTTTTTATTATATAACTCAGTTCTCTAGTCTTTTATGTTTCTCACCTCTCCACCTTCACCCACAGCCTTTCGCCGTCGGTGATGAACTCTATGGTGCCATGCTCATCAGTGCGGTATATGCTTTCCACGCCCAGCTTTTGCCGAAGCCTCTCCATAACCACCGGGGTGGGGTGACCGTAGCGGTTATCGGCGCCTGTCGAGATGACGGCTATCTGCGGGTTGACCACCGCCAGGAACTCACGGCTGGTGGAGGTATCCGAGCCGCCGTGGGCAACTTTAAGCACGGTGCTGGACAGGTCGGCTCGCTGAGCAATAAGCTCAAATTCCGCCTCCCGAAAGATATCGGCGGCCAACAGGAAGCTGATATTGCCCATATTAAGACGCAGCACCACACTATTATTGTCTATATCGGACGAGGTGCCGGTCAAGAGAGGTCTCTGCGGACTCAGCACCTTTATGACCAGTCCGTCACCCAGCTCTAGCTGCTGTCCGGCCCGGGCAATGGTCTCTGCGATATTCTTTTCGGCAATAAGGTTGAGCCACTCACCGTATATCGGTGAGTCCTGCTCCAGGTCCGGGCGCAACACCTGCTTGACCTTGTATCTGCGCAGGACTTCTACCAGTCCAGTGACGTGGTCGGCATGAGGGTGGGTTAACACCACCAGATCTATCGTTCGGTCCCAGAAAGGCATTTTTTGGCTTAGCCCCAGGCTTATCGCCTGCGGGCTGGATCCGCCGTCAATGAGAATGTCCCGGTGGCCCTGGGTCTGAATGAGAATGGCATCGCCCTCGCCGACATCAAGGAAGCTGATATGCAGATTGTCATCGGGCATGGTGACGGCAGCGAAGGATACCAGGATAGCCGCCACCATTAGCGGCGGGATAACCCATTTCCTGGACAGTCTTGAGAAAAAATCGGTCATGCTATTCATAGCGGATTTTGCCAGGCTTAAGGATTTGGCGCTCTGAGTGCTTGCCTGCCGGCGGCGACTGCTAAGCCAGAGAGCCAGGGCTAGCCCCAGATAGTAAGCCCAGACCAGATTGCCGTTTATGGAGCCTACCTCGACAAATGACAGGGGAACGGCGGCAAAAACATCGACCACCAGCAGCATATATGACAGAAAGAGCCAGGTTAGCCAGGCTATAATCTGGGCGGCGGGCAGGGCAACCAGTCCCAGTCCGCCAGCTAAAGCGCCGGTGATAATAATACCAGGCAGTGCCGGCAGGGCAAGCAACGTAGCCGGTAGGCCAACCAGCGAAATAATACCAAAGTAATAGGCAACCAGTGGCCAGACACCTATGATGGCCGCCAGGGTTATGCTGAAGCTGTCGGTAATTATACTGGCTATACGTGGTGCTGCCCCAGCCTCACCCGGGGTGCTGCCGACCGCCTTTCTTCCCAGAGCCATGAGGGAAGGGGCAATAAGGATTAAACCGGCCATAGCCATGAAGCTTAGCTGGAAAGAGGCATCCCACAGAATATGAGGGTTTATGCCCACCATTACCGCCGCGGCAAAGGCAAGGGAGGTAAAAGCACTGCGCTGTCTGCCCAGGAGCTCGGCAGTGAGGAACAGGCTGGCCATAATGGCACCTCGAATTATCGGCGCGTGCATACCGGTGAGTAAAGCGTAAAGCCAGATAGCACCTAATGCCAGCCAGATATAGAAGTAGTGCCTCCGGCCAAAGAGCCATATACCGAGGCTGAGCAGGATGCCGGCCACGATACTGAGGTGCAGACCGGAGATAGCCAGTATATGGGCGGTGCCGGTGCGAGAGAAATCGCTTTTTACCGACGAAGGAATATTGCCCCGAATGCCGAGAATAATACCCTGGGCTAAGGATGCCTGCGGCTCAGGCAGTATCTCGGTCATAGACCGGGATAGACGACCTCTCAGTGAGTAGACCCATTCCAGCGGCTCGAAGCCCTGGCCACTATCCAGAATTTCTATCCCGGGGTAGAGCATGGTGGTATAAATACCCTGATGGGCGAGATAGCCTCTATAATCAAAGTCATCGAGCTGCGGCGGCGTCTCCAGTTCCCCGGTTACCAGTAACACATCGCCATAGTTGTAGGTGGGGTATCTGGACACAAATAGCAGCGCCGTTCCTGATACCGGCTGCCATTTTTTACCCACCTTTATTTCAGCAGCTGACAAGCGGAGATGGGTAGTTTTTTCCCGGACCTCGGGGGCATCGCTGACTATTCCCTTGATTTCCACATTTCCCTGGTCATTGTAGAACTGGAGGTTATGCTCATCGATAGCGGGCAGGCTGGCCTGAAAATAGAGAGCGCCGCCAAAGAGGGTTATGAGACATAGACTGGCCATGATTATTATCTTGCGGCGCCGGCGGAAGGAGAAGAGCAGGGGAAGGGGGATAAGCCCGGCGAGGACAAGGGCGACAGGCGGATTGAATTTCGACCCCAAGAGGATACCACCCACCCAGGCGCAACCAAGATAGATAAGTAACACGAGCCTCCGTCCTTATTATCCTGAAAAGACTTTTTCAGTGGGCTTACCCATCGTTCGCAGCAATACAGAACTTTCAGTGCATTTAGTTTTATTCAGGTTCTGTGACTGTAAATGTCCCTGTCAGTCTGCCAATACTCACTTTGTGTATCCCAACAGTTTTTGCAGTTATTTGGAACCACACTCTAGTGGTTGCGTTTCCTTCGGCATGTACGCGCTTAGTCTGGACATCTTTGTTATCTATCTTCAATGTTACATCAGTGGTTACGCCTCTGTAAGGACGAATATCAATCCAGAACTCGATAAGTACCTTTTCCCCGACACTAACCTCAGAGGGGGTAAGTGTTAAATCATGCCAGACGATGTTTGAAGGTGCCTCCCGTCCAGCACAACCAGCAGGTAAAACCAAACTAGCTACCAAAGTGCACAGCACGAGTAACAGGAAGCCCCTGCAAGGCAAAAGCCCTGTGCTGAGAATATCTTGTGCTCTCTTCTGTCTGCCCATCGCAGGACTAATCCATTTCAAAAGTCCCTCAAAGACCTCGGTTGCTTTCCGTGTGTATCTATCCCATAATGCCCCCAAAGTTGCCTCCCGCTCTATCTCCATAATATGTTTTATTCAGCTACCGTAATTGAGTCTTCAATCTTTTCGTAGGTAGTGATGCCGATGCCTTCTACCCTGGTCAGTTCATTGATACTGCGAAATAGCCCCTGCTGCTGGCGATAGTCTATAATGGCTTGAGCCCTGACCTCACCAATTCCCGGTAGAGCCTCAAGTAACCACGCTTCCGCCCGGTTGATGTCGATTCTCTGCGGTTGCGTGTCCTCTCCCAACACGGGAACATAGAGTTTTAGTCGGCCGGAGCCAGCAAGGCTTGTAGTTCCTCCCGCAGCCTGAATAAGAATTTCTATGCTGTCACTGGCTTGCACCGGATAGAAGCCAGGACTGGCGACCGCACCACCAATGTAAATGGAGTCCGGCTGCTCCTGATGGGAGGGACTAGCTATAAAAATCTCCGCGGGTTGGTTTCCGGTGTACCGGGCCCAGACAAATATACCCCCTGCAATGATGATAACTACCAGCAGAATAGCGACCAGCGTCCAAAATATGTTCGCTTTGCTTGTTGCCATGAAAGACCTCCCCGCATTAACTGTGCCCAGTATAGCAGAATAGCAATGGGTAATGAATACGTTGAAGTCGTTTATGAGGGAAGTTTGAAGGGGCGCAGCCCCTTCAAAACCTACACCTCCCCCTCTCCATGATATGGATATGTATTCCTATCATGAGTGGGATAAAAGTCGAAGACTCTTCGAGGGGTGAGGTAGATACACAATCTCACATTTTTCACCCAGGCTTGACAGCGGGTAAACTACTGAAGCATAATAACGCCAATCTTATTATCGGAGGTGAGCCATGATACAGGCTCTGAAGGTGGTGTTGATTGTTAACCCTCAACTTTTTGCGAACAACGGGGTTTTGGGGGAGTGGAAATTATTAAATAAAGCTATAAGGTAATCTTTATGAACCGTATCTTCGGCAAATTCCTTCTGGGGTTATTGGCCATATCAGGCACAATATTAATTTACTCATGTGCCGGTTTCCTGCCATCTGAGGCTCCCAGCGGCTTGGTGGATACCACAGCGCCTGACGCTATTCCAGTCTATACGTACAGTATAGTCAATAGCTATCCACATGACCGAAATGCTTTCACTGAGGGACTGGTTCTTGAAAACGGCGTTTTGTACGAAGGAACCGGGCTTCGGGGACACTCCACATTACGTAAAGTGGACTTGGAGACTGGAAATATTTTACAGATTCGTGAGCTACCGGCTCAGCTTTTCGGTGAGGGCGTGACCGTTTACCGGGACAGGGTTATCCAGTTGACCTGGCAATCCAACGTTGGGTTTGTCTATGATAAAAACAGCTTTGAGCTACTGCAGGAGTTCAATTATGCAACTGAAGGCTGGGGCATTACTCATGATGGAAAGCGCTTAATCATGAGCGATGGCACGTCAACATTGTATTTCCTGGACCCTGATACTTTTGCCGAAATTGGCCGTATTGAAGTATCTGACCGTGATAAGCCCATAACCAGAATCAATGAAATGGAATACGTCGGAGGTGAAATTTATGCCAATATCTGGCAAACAGACCGCATCGTCCGAATTGCACCTCAGACCGGTCAGGTGACCGGGTGGATAGACCTGGAAGGACTTCTAAGTCCGGAAGTCTACCCTGGTCCGGTTGACGTTCTGAATGGCATTGCCTATGACGCCAAGAATGACCGTTTGTTTGTGACCGGAAAGTGGTGGCCCAGACTCTTTGAGATTGAACTGGTTTCTCCAGAGTAACTGACGGTTCTTCCAAATCAATCAATATAAATGGCACTGAATATGGCTGGATAATTGGCAACCACCTCAAAAACCCCCTCTTAGTCCCTCGCCAAACAACCTGCCAGGCTGGCTCAGCCACCGCTGGCCCGGTGTTCGAATGGCAGGGTAAAGAAGAAAGTGGAACCCCGGCCCGGTTCCGACTCTATCCAGATTTTCCCGCCATGGGCTTCTACCAGCCTCTGGCATACCAGGAGTCCAAGCCCGGTCCCTTTAACCCCACTGCGAACGGCGTCTTCAAGCCTCTGGAAGGGTCCAAAGAGTTTGTTCTGGTCCTCTTGAGATATGCCCTCCCCCTGGTCGCTAACCCCAATAACCAGGTGTTCCCTCTCCCGTTTTACCAAGATTCGTATCTTACTTCCCTGGGGAGAGTACTTGACTGCGTTCTCCAGAAGGTTATACAGGATGCGTTCGAGTCGCAACTGGTCGGCCGGGACTGGGGAGAGCGCCTTGGGTAAGTCTATGACAAATTGGTGCGACGAAGATTGCCGTCTTATTTCACTTACGGTGTCCTGTACTACATCTTTAATATTAACTGGCTCAGCGTGCAGCAACAGGCGCCCGGACTGAGACCGGGAAAGCTCTAAAAGATTACCCAGCAAGTGAGACAGCGTCTCTGACTCCCAGGCGGCGTCCTGGAGAAGCTGGCGTATTTCCTCCGGGGATAGGCGGCCTTCCTCACTGAGAACGGTATGAATAGCGCCGATAATTACTGTCAGCGGGGTGCGGAGTTCGTGGGATACCAGGCCAATAAACTCGTCTTTTAGCTGGTCCAGCTTTTTGCGCTCGGTGATATCGCGTATATTACATTGAATAACTTTTTTGTCCCCAACCTCGTAGACATTACTGATAAATTCTACTTCAATGTGCCGCCCGTCTTTAGTTTCAAGCGGTAAATCTTCATAATGGATATACTCTTGGTGCTTTAGCTCTGAGAAGGTTTTTTTGCCGGCGTCAGTGTCTTTAAAGGGGGCAGCTTCCCGGAGCTTCTTACCCAATAACTCCTGCTTGGAATATCCCAGCATATCTATCAGGAAGGGGTTAACGTCGCTGATTTGTCCGGTCCGGGCATCAAGAATCAGTATGCCATCCTTGGCAGCTTCAAAGAGGCGCCGGTAGCGAACTTCAGAAGCGGCCAATGCCCGCCCCATTCGCTTGCGCCTCGTGATATCTCTAATAATATGGACAGAGCCGATAACCTCACCGGCTTCATCAAATACGGGAGATGTGGATATCTCAACATAAGCGCCCAAGCTCGGCTCAAAAACTTCTACGGTGACTGGTTTCCCGGTCTCCATTGTTTGCTGGTGGGGACAATTTGGCATGGGCTCTCCGGTGCCATGAAGCACTTCGTAGCAGGTTCTGCCGATAAGTTCCTCCTGTTCTATCTTGACGGCATCGGCATAAGCCCGGTTAACCCTGACCAGCCTGAAATCTTTATCATGAATAGAAATCAAGTCGGTAATGGCGTCAAAGGTTGACCTCCATTCCTGGGCCGCCAGCTTTAGCTTCTCCTCCGTCTGCTTGCGCTCGGTGATGTCCCTGGTGACGCTTTGCAGGTAATCCCTGCCTTGAATTGTTATTCTACTGGCTGCGAACTCAATAGGCACAATCTCTCCATCAGGTTTTTGAAATTCGAGTTCACTAGAGCCACCTATTCTCTTCTTTTTTATTTCAAGAAATTTTTTCTTAGCAGGCTCTATCTTTTCAGGAGACCTCAACTCCCATATCTTCAGCTTCTTTAACTGCTTAAGCTGTCTCCCGGTTTGATGCTCAAATTCGGGATTGCAGTCAACGATATGACCTGTTTCATAGTCGATTAATGTGATACCGTCTCGTGCCTCAATAAAGATGGCTCGGTGCTTCTCCTCACTCTCTTGCAACGTCTCCTCTGCCTGCTTGCGCTCGGTGATGTCTATAACAGCCGTTCGGCATTGGTCCAGGTTACCGTCCTCATCCGGTATAGCTAAGCTCTGCAGTTGAGCATAGAACGGAGTGCCATCCTTCTTTACCAGTTTTAGCTCACAATTTTCCTCGGTCTCAGTTTCAAAAACGTTTCTGCAGTGGAGATGGAACACATCATGGTATTCCGGCGCCACAAATTGACCGAACCCTGTCTCAATCAAGGAGCGCCTGTCAGCACGTAGCATCTCGGCGCCAGCCAGATTCACTTCACGGATAAGGCTGTACTTGTCCAGAGTGAAGTAGCCGATGGGTGCAAAGTCATAGAGGTCAAGATACCTGTCCCGCGACCTTTCCAGTTCAAGCTGGGCCCGGCACAGCTCTTCGTTCTGCGCTGCCAGTTCAATACAGCGCTCCTCAAGCTCTTGAATACTTTTCCGGGTATTTTCACCCGCCATCCCCTGAACGCCCTGCGCTTTTGTCGATGCCGATTTCTCGGCCGGCTTGCGCGCCTTCTTCGATTGTCCAGTCCCTGCTTTATCTCTATCTTCGGTCATGCTTCCCATCTCATCAGGTGCCGGCTTAACTATTACCGGGCCCTCACGTCTCTCGCTTTTTGCCTCAGTATTGTAGTATCAGCCAGCAGGTTAGTCAAGTTGCACTCATCGGCAGAGACGCTCTTGACATTTAATATTTTTAAGGCTATCATTCCGACCTAGAGCAGCAAATTCGGAGATACTTAAATGAGACGACTGAGGCGCGTATTACTGGTTGATGACGAGGTACGGATTCTCAACTTCCTCAAGTACAAGCTAAAAGCCTCAGGCTATGAGGTATTTACCGCTCATAACGGCCTGGAGGCTCTGGAGATGCTTGAGGCAGAAGAGCCTGACTTAATGGTGCTTGACCTGGTTATGCCCAAGATGAGCGGCTTTGAAACGCTTAAGCGGCTGCGCAGCTTCTCCTCGGTACCGGTCATTATTCTCAGTGCCAGAGGCAGCGATGCTGATAAGATAGAAGGCCTTAAACTGGGCGCTGATGACTACCTGCCCAAGCCCTTTAACCCCGATGAGCTGATGGCCCGGATTGAGGCGGTGGCGCGGCGGGTGGCACCTCCCGAAAAACGTAAAGAACCTGAGAGCTTCTCCTTAGGGGATTTAACCATCGATTTCAAGAAGCGCAGTGTCGTCTTCAAGGATGAGGGAAAATACCTGACTCGAATCGAGTGGCTCTTACTCAGCGAGCTTGCCCTTAATGCCGGCCGCCTCATGACCTATGAGGAACTCCTCACCCGGATATGGGGGGTCGAATACCGAAGCGATGTTCAGCTCCTCCGAACATGGGTTAGTCGGCTGAGGTTCAAACTGGAAAAAGACGCCGGAAATCCAAAGCTAATTCGCACTATCCCCAAGGCAGGCTATATTATAGACCAGCCCCCCGCTTAAAAAGCGCCAGGAGGCGCTACTACCCGGAACCGCTATTTCTTCATCTGGAAAATGCCGGAAAATGTCATAATTTTGTAACCTTTTCCTCCCAAATTTTATGACTTCTTTATTCCTGTCTCTCTATATTATAGGTGTACGAACCATTTTTGGGAGAGACCAATGGCTACCGTATCAGTGCCGCCAAAAACTGGCGCCACCGGGGCAGCTCGGAGGAGCACAATATCAAGTGATGAAATTGTGGCCTATTGCCCGAAATGCAAGACGCTTGAAACACTAGAGTTCACCAAGAATGGGTTAACCAGAACGCAAAAATTCATCCAGGAGAACAGAGGGGTCTACCACGATTGCGGCTCAAGTGAACCGTGCCGTCTGTACCGCGCTTTCTGAGGAGATTTGCCAGTAGGTCAGTGCAAGCCGAGGGAGGAGGCCAAAGAATGCTTACGGGAAAGCGGATAGCTATCTTGGCAGAACAGGATTTTGAGGATTCCGAGCTTAACGAACCCATGCGGACAATGAAGGATGCCGGTGCCAGGGTAGTGGTCGTGGGCAGTGGCTTGAAGAAGAGTTACCAGGGCAGACGGGGCGCCAAGGTAAAAGTCGATGCTTCGGCAGGCCAGGTCAGGGCCGGGGACTTCGATGCTATTATTGTCCCCGGCGGTTATGCTCCCGACAAGATGCGCCTGCATCAAAATATGGTCGACCTGGTAAAGAAGGCATACGATTCGGGCAAGGTGGTAGCGGCTATCTGTCATGGGCCGCAACTGCTGATTTCAGCCGACATTGTCAGGGGACGCCAGGTTACCTCCTGGCCATCGGTGGCCATAGACCTCAAGAATGCCGGTGCCAGATGGGTTGATGAACCAGTGGTCCAGGACGGGAATCTCATCACCTCGCGCAAGCCGGCTGACATTCCCAGATTCAATAAAGCCATAATCGAGGCTCTTATCGCCTAATATTGATTATGAGCTGAGGTGGCACAGGTGACTCTGACAGCACGAAAGCAGGAGATGCGGGTGAGAGCTTCAATACCGCAGTTATGTCCCGTTTGCCATTGCCTAATCGGGGATATTTACATAATCAAAGATGGTGTGGCTTACTGTTGCAAGCCATGCGCTATCGGCGGTATCTGTGAGTGTGGCTGTAATATGGTTGCTGAGCCACCGCAGACCGAGGAAGCAAGGGGAAACAGAGGCGCTGCCGGGCGGTGTCATGCGGCACATGTCATGCCCTACTGTAACCTAGTTTATGATAAATTTGATGGCGGTATCCAACCGATAATTACCAGCCAATGACAGCATTACGTATCATCTCCTACAGTGACGAGCCCTTTACGGACCGGTTAGAAGCAGGGCGGCTTCTTGGACACGAGCTTAAAAAATGGCGTGGCCAGCGGGCGGTGGTGCTTGGTATTCCCCGTGGTGGATTGATTGTAGCACGAGAGCTGGCCCGGGCGCTGGAGGCCGACCTGGATATTGTGCTTTCGCGCAAGCTGGGCGCTCCCGGTAACCCCGAACTTGCCATTGGCTCTGTAGCCGAGGATGGCAGGCTTTTTCTGAACGAAATGCTGGTCTCAGAAATGGCTGTGGAAAGCGGCTACCTTCAGCAAGAGAAGGAGCGCCAGTTGGCTGAGATCGGGCGCCGTACTGAGCTAATTCGTCGGTTTCTGCCCAAGATACCCCTGGAAGGGAAGGTGGTCATTGTGACCGATGACGGGGTGGCTACTGGGGCTACTATGCAGGCTGCACTCTGGGCAGCACGTCAGGAACATCCCCGGAAGCTAATCGCTGCCCTGCCGGTGGGACCAGTGGAAAATGTGAGGCGCCTGGCTGAAGCTGCCGATGAAATGGTCTGCCTGCGTGCACCGTCACTCTTTAGCGCTGTTGGGCAGTTTTATATGCGGTTTGACCAGGTGGGAGATGAAGAGGTGCTGGAACTCCTGAAAGACCAGCGCCAGAAAAAAACCGGGAGATGAAGCCGAAACGTCGGGTAAGCGGCGGGGCTTGCTTAAGAGCTTGTTGCCTTTGCGCCGTTATGATAGATACTCAGGCTGTCTTATGGTGAGGATACACCGGTGAATGAAATACCAGGAGAGGGACGTCCAGTCCGGGTCTGGGCAGGCAGAGTTGCCCTTGAGGGTAATCTGGGTATACCAGGGAATTCGCAGGGAGTGGTGCTTTTTGCCCACGGGAGTGGAAGCAGCCGATTCAGCCCTCGAAATCGGTATGTAGCACAGGTGTTACGTGCCGCCGGGCTGGCGACATTGCTGATTGACATTCTGACCGCTGGGGAAGAGGCGGTGGATGCTCGGAGTGGACGCCTCCGCTTCGATATACCACTGCTTGTCCAGCGCCTCGTTGGAGCCACTGACTGGCTCAGGCAGAATACGGATACACAGGACCTCTCTGTAAGCTATTTCGGTGCCAGCACTGGTGCTGGCGCGGCCCTGGCAGCGGCCGTGGAACGCCCTGAGGTTGTCAGCGCTATCGTATCGCGCGGTGGACGTCCTGACCTCGCCGGGGCGCTGTTGCCTCAGGTCAAGGCACCCACCCTGCTCATTGTAGGCGGCCTTGACTCTGTCGTTGTCGCTATTAACCGGGATGCACTGGATAAGATTCATGCGGAAAAGAAGCTCGTGGTCGTCCCCAGAGCAACGCATCTCTTTGAGGAACCAGGGGCGCTGGAGGAGGTGGCACGGCTGGCGGCAAACTGGTTTCTGAGCCACCTCCCGGCTCAGATGGCTCAGTAAGGTTACATGAGAGCCTGTGCATGGTGGGAATTAAAGAGGGCGAATAGGGAGTCTCCACTAAAACAAGGATTTGTGGATTAAGAAGCCCCTCTAAGAAATTACTTCACTCATCACGATGAAGGAGATTGAAGGGTGAGGTGTCGGTAAGCAGTGTAATCACAACCGGCTCGGTGGGCATTCTAACGGGTGCCAGTACTCGCCATTACGGCAGATTTGTTAAGTCTGAATTAGCCTATATTTAGGTAAAAGGAGGTGTAACATGGCAACTTATGTTATTCTCAGCCGCTTTTCCCCTGAAGCCTTTGCGGAGCCCAGGGACTTCAAGCAGCTAGCCGCTGCCGTATCGGCAAAAATTGAGAGTGACTGCCCTGGCGTTGTCTGGAGGGACAGTTTTGCCACAATGGGACGCTTTGACGTTGTTGATATTGTTGAGTCGGATGACATGAGGCAAATCGAGAAAGCAGCCATGATCATCCGTGCCTGCGGACATTCAACAACCGAGACATTAGCGGCTACACCGTGGAAGGAATTCCTGGCAATGCTCTAATCGGTACTTACCGTGGCCCTCATTTCTAAACAAATAGGCAGGTCAGTTAATTTGACCTGCCTGAGTAGGAAGGGGTAGATTCGGACGAGCCCCTCGCTTACCACTGATGTCCATGGGCGAAGAAGGCGAATTTTACCCTGAAACTATCGCGCAGTTTAGCCTCTGGCTTTATCGGCTTTGGCGCCTCCCGAAAGTGTTATCTGAATCTTCCTTGATTTGTCTTCGCCCTGAGCATCTCCGCCGTTGTCGGTAAATTCCCTGTCTGCGCCCTCTTTAACGAGACTTACCTCGGGAAGTTTACTCAGAATATCAATTAATGATATCGATTCACGCAGGAAAACTGTGATTATAGGCTTATCTTCAATAGGTATGATTTCAGTAGCCTGTACCTCAGGCAAAGACTCAAGGAACCTATCGATCTCCAGTATTTGCAATAAGTCAGCGGGGGGAAGGAACTCCAGCTCCACTTTTTCCTCGTAGCCATTAGTTGGGATTTGATTATTCTCAGCCGATACTGAGGCGAGCACTTCAGTTGCGGATTCTTCTTCAGCAACAGGTGCTGATGGTTCCTTGCCGGCGGTTGTGGTGCCCTCTTCCTCCGTGGGTGGGAGCAGCTTAGGCTCGAATTCTTTCTCCATAGCTGCCACCTGTCCCTTGAGGCTCTCAAGGTTCAACAGAAGCTGGTCAAATACCCCCTCCGCCATTCTTTGTAGTTCAGGCTGAATTCTCTTTTTCTGGTTCCCCAGAGTTAGTTCCGCCTCGCGTTCTGCGTTGGCCTTGATAGCCTCGGCCTGCTCGTTAGCTTTAGTAATAATACTTGTCGCTTTTTCTTCAAAGATTTGCTCGGCCCTAGCTTCAGCTTCAGATATTATTTTAGAAACTTCAGATTTAGCTTCGCCGACGGCTTCTTTTTTGAGCTCTTCAGCCAGGTTCTGAGCCTCAGTAACCGTTCTTTCCGCTAATTTGGTTAATGATGCAAGATTTTTTTGACGCTGGGTAAGCGTATCCTTGTCACTGATAAGCTCATCAACGAATGCCACTACCTGCTCTTCAGACAGTCCGTTCTTAACGATATCAAACTCCCGCTCCCATAGCTTGGTGGCATTCTTGTTCATAGTTCACCTCTTTACCTAATTTTACTTCATATAACCTGATTATAGCTCATACAAACTGACCGTCAATCGCTAAATAGGGCTATATGAAGTAGGTAAATAGTACCAGTACTTATGGGGTAGTTTTGAGTAGATTTGTCAAGTTTAAATCCAGGCGCAGCGTGATATAGCTAAAACCACTGCCTGGGCTCCACTTAGGCACTTAGCCCGTACCGGATGGGCGGGCAGAATGTTGAATTGCAGGTCACTAATCGCCAGATAAGGGTGGCTTGATTTTCTGGTGCAATGGTTTAGCGGGGAAACCCGTTATGTCAAGTTTTTGGTTATTATCCTCTTGATTATTCTATTTGCGGCTTTATCCTTTTGAGCTTTTCCGTAATGCCGGTGCACAGTTTCTTATAGCTCTCGTCTAAACTGCCGCTTCGGCGATTAAAATCTGTTGCCAGCCGAACAATGCTGTTAGCCAAACGTATATCAATGTAAATTTGTGCCAAGTCATCATGAATGTTCGCCGGCACTTTGTTAACATTGTCCTGTAGCGTCTCCCAGGTACTGGTCTGAAATGGCAGTAATTTGCCCGCCCACGGCGTAGTAGCGATTCTGCGGTTATTTACAATTTCCTCAAGTAACTCTGGTAGAGCAACCTTCACTCGTTTCTTGGTGACCGGCTCTTTAATAACTGGCTCCTGGATGACAGGCTTTTTAATAACTGGCTCCCGGGTGACCGGCTCTTCGATGACTGGCTCCCGGGTGACCGGCTCTTCGATGACTGGCTCCCGGGTGACCGGCTCTTCGATAACTGGCTCCTGGGTGACCGGTTCTTCGATAACTGGCTCCTGGATGACAGGCTTTTCGATTACTGGCTCCTGGGTGACCGGCTCTTCGATGACTGGCTCCCGGGTGACCGGCCCTTCGATGACTGGCTCCTGGGTGACCGGCCCTTCGATGACTGGCTCCTGGGTGACCGGCTCTTCGATGACCGCCTCTATGAATGATTCGTCGACCTCTTGTTCTCTGGTCATTGAAGCCATTTCACGTCTTTTGGCAAGCTGTTTAAGCAAGTAGTATATAAGAGCACCTATTAACACCCCTATCGCAAGGGAGGCCAAGAACATTAGTAATACTTGCCACCATTCCATCTCTATGTCTCCTGCTGCACTTTATAGGTGTGTGGCTTGTCTGTCCTGATACCACATTCTACTCTATTTAATACTTCCAGCAAATACCAGTAGGATATTTACGATACACTACAAGTGCCTCCGTGGCAACTGAAGTAAACTTAGTCAGGCAACATTAGCCCGACGGGCAAACACATTCCGGAAGGTGATAGAGAGGCCGAGATTGGAAACAGCTTTAGTGGGTCTGTCTCAGGCGGAGGCAATCCGCATTATAAATAAGGCCGGGATGGAGGCCTTACGCCCGCTGCAAGGTGAGTGCAGGCCATTATTTGAGGCCAAGTTTCGATACTGAGTCCCTGAGCTCTTCCAATCTTGACCAGACTGCTTTCTTTTCCTCCTCCACCACCTCCCTGATTGCTTTTCTCTGCTCTTCCAGCACCTGCTTTATGGCTTTCCTCCGCTCCTCCAGCAGTTCCTCCGCTGCTTTTCTCATCTCCTCGTCTACGGCGTTTCTCATCTCCTCTTCAATCAGCTTTCTCATCGCCTCCCGGTAATTATCCACCTTGTCTCCCCTCCTTCTCATAATACCAAGTTTCCCTTCTAGCTTCATCATGGTCTAAATCTTTTCTCTCAACATCGATAAATATTGCAATTTTCCTGGTGCACAATGCATTTTTAGCACATAAAGTGACAACTGTCAAGCCTTTTGCTAATAGCTTTCCTTATAGACCATTGTAGCACAGATGTCAAGGCAAAAATAGTAGTCGACGATGCAAATGGTCAAAATATATCCGCCAAAATAGAAAGGGCAGGATGACTCATCGAGAGGTAAGTTAAATCTTGACTGCGCTGGGGGAATAGAGAAGGATTGTCTGGAAGAAATGTCCCAAAATTTCATAACTTTTTAACATTTCTCCTGCTTATTTTATGACTTTTTTACCTCTGGCTCTGTATGATAGCCAGTGGGTCATCGGGGAGACTGATTGGCGGCCGGAAATCCGGCACACGGAAAAAGACATGCGGTTGATGACTACTGGAAACGGAGCAGATTAAGGGAGGCTAGGCTATGAAAAGGTACGATATTATCGTCATCGGGTCCGGCAGTGGAATGAATATAGTTGATGAAGCTATATCTCACGGCTTAAAGGTTGCTCTACTGGATAAGGGGCCTCTAGGAGGGACCTGTCCGAATCTGGGCTGTATACCCTCCAAGATGTTGATATACCCGGCAGATAGAATAGTTGAAATACAGGAGGCTAAAAAGCTGGGTATAGACGCTGAAGTAAAAAAGGTTGACTTCAGCCTCATAATGGAGCGGATGAGGAAATGGGTAGCGGAAAACCAGAGCCACATGAGACAGGGCATTTCATACTCGGAAGACATAGCCTACTATGAAGGCGAGGGGCATTTCGTCGGCGACTATACTATCGAGGTCAATGGGGAGCAAATCAAAGGAGAGAAGATTTTTATTGCGTCTGGCTCCCGGCCCTTCATCCCCCCCATAAAAGGCCTGGATGATGTTGAATACTTAACCAATGAGAAAGCGCTCCAGCTTAAAGAAAGACCAGATAGTCTCATAATTGTCGGCGGCGGCTATATTGCCGTCGAATACGGGTATTTCTTTGCGGCAATGGGCACCAGGGTTGTTATTCTAGAGATGGCGGACAGGCTTGTGCTGGCTGAAGAGCCGGAAATATCTGCTCTCCTCAAGAAAGCACTGAGCAAGCGCATGGACGTTTATACCGATGCCCCGGTCGAGGAGGTTAAAAGCGGCAAGAATGGGGTTACCGTTGTGGTAAAAGACAGGAACAAGGGCGCACAAAGGGAGTTCACGGCAGAGCAGATTTTAGTTGCCGTGGGCCGAAAGTCCAATGCTGACTTGCTGAAAGTGGAAAATACCGGCGTGGAGACAGATAAAAGAGGCTTTATCAAGGTTAATGAATACCTTGAAACCAGTAAGAAGAATATATTTGCTCTGGGAGATGCCAACGGGCAACAGATGTTCACCCATATGGCTAACAGAGAGGCAATGTTAGCCGGGCACAATGCATTACATAGCGGCAAACTAAAGATAGACTACAGTGCTGCCCCCCACGCCGTTTATTCCCACCCTCAGATTGCATCCGTGGGCTTGACTGAGGAGAATGCCAGGAAGAATAACAGAATTATGGTAGGCAGGGCACGATATTTTGATGTCGCCAAAGGCGAAGCGATGATGGAAAAAGAGGGTTTCGCCAAAGCTATAGCGGAAAGAGATAGTGGAAAGATATTAGGTTTCCATATCATCGGCCCCTATGCCCCCATACTTATCCAGGAAGTGATTAATGCCATGGCGTCTCAGGGACATATAGACAACATACAAGCTGGCATTCATATTCACCCCGCGCTTCCTGAGTTAATACTGAGAACACTCAGTAATCTCGAGGAATCCTGAGGGAACAGACACCCTTTTACTGTTACCAAAGCCCCAACCAGATGGTGAATCAAGTCCGAAATAAGGTAGAACTAATCCGCTGGTCGGGCAGGCCGGGCTACAAGCCCGCATTGGAAGCATTCCGAACTATTGTTTGAGAGAAAGGAGTCTATTCCGGCATTACAGAAGTTGTTCTTAAGAGGTGAACTTTGATTTCAGATGTCTTTTCTAGTAGGCCATCAACGGCACCCGCAAGGATTCCAATATTTCTATGCAATAGCACTTCAGTTTGCCAATAAATACTTAGATTGTCTAATGATTTAGTGTCGTCTGTTACACATTCGTATGCCAAGCGTTTTTGCCTTAAGAATTCATCAGGAGTGAGCATCTCAGGCTCTTTTCTACCCTGTAAAAGGTGATATCTGTTTCCTAACTCAGTCATGACCTTTTGGGACTCTTCCGCTAGTTCTCTATCAATTCCACTACTTATTGCCTTTATGTATGTAGCTCGCCGGAGCAATCTGCTCAAATCACCTGTCGTAATCAAATCTACTTCGTATCTGCGCCATATATCGTCTTCGAAGTTGACTTGGTGCTTTACATCCCCTGATTTTCAGTAGTATAATCAAATAATCTTTACGAAAGGAGGTAAGTGATGATCATCCAATTTGTCAAGTTCAAAAGCAACAAGCCTGAAGACGAGGTAATGAAAGTAGCCAAGGAGCGGGCAGAGGAATATCGTAATATGCCGGGTCTGAAACAGAAGTATTATTATAAAGACAGCAAAACGGGAGAATTCGGCGGTGTGTACTTCTGGGAATCAGCGGAACTCATGCAACAATTTCTGCAATCGGAGCTATTCCGTAGTTTGCCCGGCGCTTTTGGGATTATTGGCCAGCCACGGGTTGAGATTCTTGACGTGGCCTTTACTCTCCGACCTGAGAAGCAGTAGCTGTTCTCAGTAACAGTCACATTCGAAATATCTGCTAGAAAGGCCGAGTATAGAAGCTAATAACAAAAAAACACAGACCTTTGGGTCTATGCCTTATAATTTCCCTGGTAGCGGGGGTTGGATTCGAACCAACGACCTTCGGGTTATGAGCCCGTAGAAACTTTGCCTGCGAAGCTAAAACAGCTAACATTATAATTTCTGTTTCGGACGTAAGTGTCTTAAATTTTCCATTACGTCCGGCAGTGTCCGTTAGCTATTTGGTTAGCTGTTTTGCCGGATGAGGTAATCGTTGTTGACAATGAGAGTACCGACCAAACTGCTGACGTCGCTAGGTTGGCCGGAGCTTGCGTAATTCGGCACAAACAAAATAGAGGGTATGGAACTAGCATTCAGACGCTACTAGCCGAGGCAAAAAGAAGAGAATTTGAGACTCTCATCATCCTCGACGCCGACTTCCAGCACAATCCTGATGAGATTCCCCAACTTGTTAATCCCATATCAAAAGGTTTTGGCCTCATTATCGGCTCAAGGCAACAGCAAGGAGGCAATATCCCAAGATACCGCCGCATCGGGTAGCGAATCATATCTGCTTTTTCTCGTATATTGTCGGGCGAAAATTTATATGACTCTGTATCTGGGTTTAGGGTTTTCTCTCAGAAAACGATAGCCAGATTAGAGCTAAAAGAAAAAGGAATGTCTCTATCGGCGGAGACCGTCGCCGAGGCTGCTATGAGGGGTCTAAAGATAACAGAGAGACCAATCTCTATTAAGTATACTGCAAATAGTTCAACTATTGCCACCTCTCGATGGCTCTTGGTCTGAAAGCTTGCGCCCAGAGGAAGAGAGTGCTCGCTACCTCAGTGATAAACCTACTTTACTGGATGATGGCTGCTACTGTCTCACATACCCTTGGACCTATGATTGAAACCCTGGGGAGAACTGACCTCCTCGTCGTGGATGAATCGGGATACATGCCTGTAGATGCCCAACGGAGTAATTTCTTCCTCCATATGGTATTACGTAGATATGAGAAAGGCTCAATAATATTGACTGCCAGCAAGCCACTCGACCGATGGGGAGAAGTGTTTGGTGACGATGTTATCGCGTCGGCTATCCTTGACCGGCTGCTCCACTACTGTCATATCATCCCTACCAGCGGTCCCAGCTACTGTATCGAGGATAAATGGGAGGAGCTTAAGAAGGGGGTTGAACCAATGCTCAACATATGATAGTTTATATTTCATGGGGGTTGGGTCGGGTTTAAGCGGTAAAGTGGGTCAATACTAACTGGTAATCTATACTAAGAGCCAAAGGTTGAGTTTGAAGAGATGGGCTGAGAAGATATATAGGGTGGCATAGGAAGAACTTTAAGAGTTGTGGACACCGTAAGGATAAAGGATGAGTCAATTCGGGTTTGAAGTGAAAATTGACAGAATCAGTAAAATGCTAGCTATTGCCTGTCTTGGGCTAATTATTGTTGCCCTATTCGTGGCGAGAAATACACCGGCTGCTGGCCAAGAATCATCGATCTATACTTCTACCCCTCCTATAGTGTGGGGATTTCTGATTTTCAGTATTATCAGCGGACTCAGTATCGTTGTTTATCAGATATATTTAGGGAAGCATGAAAAAGATAGAATATGGTTAGTCGGTCTATTATTAATCCTGCTAAGCTACACTGCGGTTTTATCATTGCATATCGTGAGAGGTTATTTACTTTGGGGGAGAGCAGACGTGGTAAGGCATCTGAGTACCACATGGGAAATTATCTCAACTGGTCATTTCCAGGGAGGTAACTACTATCCAATATCTCATATATTCCCCGCCCAGCTCTCCCACATTTTGGGTGTAGATGCCCTGGTGCTATTTGGATATATTCCTGTTCTGTTTGCCGTCTTGTATGTAGCATTCATGTATCTCTTAGCCAGGTCCGTTCTGCCCAGCAAGGGGCAGGTGATATTGGCCACTATAGCGAGCGCCGTTATCGTACATCATTGGTATATAGGTTTCGGGCCAAGTCAATTGTCAATCATGATGCTGCCGCTGGCTTTTTATCTCGGTATTAGAATTCTATCAGACAGCAACCTACAATATAGAATGCAGTTTGCGATACTATTTATCATCCTCATTCTCCTCTACCCTCTATTTCATATGCAGCCGGCTATAGCTATATTTATATTCTTGGTTACATTATGGATACCGCCTAAAATCTATGGGAGACTTCGCAGAAACTCGGCTGCAGCTACTACGAGCTACCCTAAGTGGAGGTCGTCTAGTGCCACAATACTGATTGTATGGTGGTTTACCTGGGTTTCTTCCTTTGGCATATATGCAACATTTATCCGCAATGTGCGAGATATGCTTCGCGGGGGAGGGGTGACTCCTCTAGAGCATCTTGGGCAGGAGATGTCCAAAGTGATGGGGTATGGATATGGTGTGTCTACTTACATTGATGGGTTCGTTAGAGTCTATGGTAATATGTTGCTCTTCATCATAATCGCCTTAGTTGCGTTCCCTATTATCTCCAGAAAACTATCTGCCCGAGCCAACCTCAATAACCTCTATTCTTTGTATGGGCCACTGGCAGCATTTGCCCTTGGCACTATAGCTTTGTATCTTGGGCAGGGATTATTTGGTCCGAGTAGAGCGTTTCCATATATAGTAATGATAGCTACTATTTTTGTTGGATTTATATTGCATGAAATAATAGTCAAGGCACAGAGTTCTTTGCGAGGGCGTGGTTTCGCTAAGTTAACCTTGGTAGCGGTAGTGCTCATTCTAGGTTTAGCTTCTGTCGCTGGGATATATAAAGTATACTCTTCTCCTTACATATATACGCTTAGCCAGCAGGTTGCAGAGGACGAGATAAGGGGTGTGGATTTCCTTTTTCATCATAGAGATACAAATACTGGGACAGTGGACTACTACTCTGTTGGAATGCGTAACCTCCATTTATTGTTGGGTGAAGAAGAGGCAAGGTATGGGAAAGATATTTGGCAGGAGCCGGGGGGCACCATCCCCCTTCACTTCGGTTATGATAGCGGTTCTCTCCTTGGAGCCGCATACTACGAAGACAAATATATGGTGATAAACCATAGTTTCAGACTGCAATATGTCGATGTTTTCCCTAAGCTGGCCGAGCACCGATTCTTGCCCAGCGACTTTGAAAAATTGGAGTACGATTTCAGCTTGGATAAGGTATATACTAATGGTGAACTGAACCTTTGGTATATACACGGTATTAGAACACCATCCAGTTCTATAGACCAATCACACAATGAGGAATTATGAAAGGTAAAACAAAAATAAACATAACTTCTTCTGGGGTTCTATTCTCCGTATTTTGGCCACCCTTACTATTTCCGAATTATCCTGAATATATTGACCCAGGTACTGGTAGCCTGATAATTCAGGTACTTATTGCCGGTTTCTTGGGAAGTTTATTCCTTCTTAAGATATTCTGGTCGAAAGTCAAGGCATTTTTTAATAGTCTCTTTTCAAGGACTAGAAAGTAATAATGACTAGCGAAAATATCCCGGGCTCATTTCGAGATCCAAGTGGATTCGTTTTCTTCCTGGACGGTGAGATATATCGCCAGGTAAATGTCACGTATAAGGAAAACTACGACTATCTGATTAGCTCCGGTCTTTATAAAAACCTCGCCGAGTCCGGGTTACTGCTTCCTCACGATGAGGTTGATATTAACTATGCAAAATCTGATAATGCCTATAAAATACTTAAACCTGAATTGGTACGATTTATATCGTATCCATATGAATGGTGTTTCAGTCAACTGAGAGACGCCGCTTTAACAACACTTGAAATTCAAAAAAGGGCCCTCAAATTTGGAATGACTTTAAAAGATTGTAGTGTCTACAATATACAATTTGTGAAAGGCAAATCTATATTTATTGATACTCTTTCCTTCGAGAAAAACCACGAGGGAGAGCCCTGGGTAGCCTATAGACAGTTCTGTCAGCATTTCCTGGCACCTTTAGCATTAATGAGATACAGAGATACACGACTAAATCAGCTGTTTCGGCTATACATAGATGGTGTCCCTCTAGACCTGGCAAGTTCGCTCCTGCCGTTTCGTACTCGTTTCAATATTCCTTTGCTGCTCAACATTCATTTTCACTCTGCAAGTCAAAAACATTATGCTGACAAACCTATAGGGAAAGAGAAGATTAAGAAAAGGGTTAGTCGTACTTCATTCTTGGGTCTGATTGATAACTTAGAGTCTTGTATCAAAAAATTGACATGGCATCCTAAAGGCACCGAATGGGCTGATTACTATGCCAGCGATAGTAGTTACACTTCAGATGCTATTGATCATAAGAGGCAGCTTGTTAATGACTTTTTAGACGAGATTAATCCAAAAACCGTTTGGGACCTCGGTGCCAATACAGGTTTATTTAGCCGCATTGCTAGCGATAAAGGAATTCAGACAATCTCTTTTGATATAGACCCAGCCTGCGTTGAGATAAACTATCTAACTACTTTGGATAAAGGTGAAATCAACATTCTCCCCCTTTTTCTTGACTTGACCAATCCAAGTCCTGGAATTGGCTGGGAAAATAGAGAAAGGCTATCTCTCTTGGAGCGGGGGCCTGTTGACACCGTGCTTGCCCTTGCTTTACTCCACCACTTATCAATATCAAACAATTTACCGCTGGATAGTCTGGCCAGCTTCTTTAGAAATATTTGCAGTTGGCTTATTATCGAGTTCGTCCCCAAAAGCGATCCGAAGGTTCAAATACTTCTTGCCACCAGAGATGATATTTTCACAAACTATACCCAAAACGCTTTTGAAAGTGAATTCAGCAAATTCTTTTCAATACAAACTTCTGCGAGAATAAATGACTCCGAAAGAACTTTATACTTGATGAGAAGGAGGTAAGTGAGGTGGACCCCATCATTAGGACAGGATAGGGGCAATGTTAAGGTTGGGTCCCGCTATCCCTAAGGGATCTGATGTTAAGGATTCTACCATACAGCAGCTAGTTGTTTCTACCATCATT
>SDBV01001560.1_pt1 | contig 34511 bp, 26 predicted proteins | sample 2277081 | NCBI WGS metagenome assembly SDBV01 (sample SAMN10402039, study PRJNA504765) | marine sediment metagenome | isolation source: marine sediment core GS10_PC15, 223 cmbsf | place: Arctic Ocean: Southern Knipovich Ridge | collected 2010 | reverse complement strand
TCAGCCTCATGGGACTGGCCGGTGTTGTTGAATTTGCAGGGGGATTGGCAATTGCTCTTGGGCTTTTCACAAGGCCGGTTGCCCTTATTTGTGCAATTCAGATGCTTTTTGCCTATTTTATGGTTCATGCGTCTAAAGGGCTTATTCCAATTGTAAACAAAGGCGAACTAGCTCTCCTTTATTTTGCGGCGTTCCTTGTAATAACGGCTTATGGAGCAAAAAAGTGGGGCATTGAAAAACTCCTTTTCAAAAAGGAACTTTTTTAATAAATATGAAAGACCTGATTGCGTTTGCACATTCTTATATAAAAGGATGAGCAGTGAAGCCGTCCCATATGGGAAATCCCGGTATAAATAGTTTGAAGGGGTGAGCGGTACTCCTTGAATGCTTTTTTTATTCTGTCAGCAACCCTTCGCGCCGATCTTTATAAACTTTCCCCATAACGTCCTAAACGACCAGTGCGTTATTGTACATGGCAAATAAAGCCTCCTGCCTGTCATTTAAATTCGCATTGCTCATGGGCATATTGCAGCGAAACGCTAGCCACCGTGCTAGCCAAGAGAATATTTACTAAAGTCGAGTTTCCCAACATATTGTTATTTAAAGTTAATGATTGGAATTTTTGCTCAACACTGACCGATTGCCAGTCGGTTCATAATAGCCTGCTTCATTAATTCCCAGTTTTATTGTTGCCGCCTTGTCATGGCGAATTTAAAGACATCAAAAGATTAGCCAACAATTGATTATGGCATAACTACGTAATAAATAAAGAATTACAAAAATAATTGGATAGGCTTATGGCTAAGTTCCTATGTTTTCTAGCACAAAAATAGCACAGTCAGCCGGTTCTGAAAGTGCTGGAATAGGCTAAGTGCATGAAAATAATGGCGTCCCCAAGGGGATTTGAACCCCTGTTGCCGCCGTGAAAGGGCGGTGTCCTGGACCAAGCTAGACGATGGGGACAGCCGTAATTTCTTTTTTTATGGTGAGCCGCGTTGGACTCGAACCAACGACCCACGCCTTAAAAGGGCGTTGCTCTACCAACTGAGCTAGCGGCCCACAAAACCTAAAAGTCTATAGGCGTAGTTTGTTAATGTCAATATTACCTGTTCAACTCATTTATTAAAAGGAGAATGATTTCGGCAATGCTTTTTTCTGCACTTTTACCAGCTCCTTTATGCCCTTTGCCGCAAGCGTTATAAGCCTATCCAAGTCTTTTTTGTCGAACGGCTCTTCCTCCGCCGTTCCCTGTATCTCAACGAATTTCCCCTTGCCCGTCATTACCAGGTTTTTATCCGTGCTTGCCTTGTAATCCTCTTCGTAATCGAGGTCGAGCAACGCCTGGCCGTCCACTATCCCTACGCTTATCGCGGCAAGGTAATCCTTTAACGGAATCTTTTTTATCTGACCTTCGCGCTTCAATTTCTCAAGGGCAAGGCAAAGCGCCACAAAGCCGCCGGTTACCGATGCCGTGCGCGTGCCGCCGTCGGCCTGGATTACGTCGCAGTCTATCCATATCGATCTCTCGCCCAGTTCCTCCAGCCGAACCACCGACCTCATCGCCCTTCCAATCAAACGTTGGATTTCCATCGTACGCCCGCCCTGCTTGCCGCGGGACGCCTCGCGCTGCATCCGCGTCGATGTGGAGCGCGGAAGCATCGAATATTCGGCGGTCACCCAGCCCTTGCCGGTATTGCGCATAAAGGGCGGAACCTTTTCCTCCACGGAAGCGGTGCATATCACCTTCGTATTGCCCATACTGATAAGCGCAGAACCCTCGGCGTGGATATTTATCCCGGTCTCTATCTTTACCGGCCTTAGTTGGTCTTTCTTCCTGTTCCCGGAACGCTTAAACTTTGCCATATAATATAATCCCTGTTTAAAAAGGTGGAACCAGATTCTACACTTTAAAAGCTTGCAATGGAATCCCGTTATATGTAGTCTTGGTATCTTTAAATATCGGTTTTGTGAATAACCATCTAAAGTGTTTGTAAACGGAACACTTTTACCGAAAAACAGGCAAAATTTGACAATGGTAATATATTGATTTAAATTGATTAATATGGCGAAAGTGGCGGAACTGGTAGACGCGCTGGATTTAGGATCCAGTGGGAAACCGTGGGGGTTCGAGTCCCTCCTTTCGCACCAGGTTGTAAATTCCATTCGCAAAACGTGCACGGCCGCCTGATAATCAGCCAGATGCCTAGCACAACATAAGAAAGGGACAAAAAAGTGGCAAGCGCGCTTACCGACCTCAAGATCGAAATCAACGACGTACAGCCGTGCGTTAAAAAGCTGGCGATTGAAATCCCCGCAGAGACAATCGCCGACGAATCGGAAAAGAAGTTCAGGGAAATCGGCAAGAACGCCCAGGTGCAGGGATTCCGCAAGGGGCGCGTGCCGAAGCCGATCCTTAAAAAGATGTACGCAAAGTCAATACTCTGGGACGTAAGCCAGAGCCTTATCTCCAGCAGTTACGAGGCGGCGCTAGACGAGCATAAGCTCACACCTTACGGAGAGCCGGTGATTGAAGACGTAAAGGTGGACGAGGGCAAACCCCTTTCCTACACCGCCACCGTCGAAACTTTGCCCGATGTGGAGCTTCCCGATTTATCCAAGTGGAAGTTCACGCGTGAAATAATCAAGGTCAGCGACGATATGCTCCAAGAGGTGATGAACAGCTACAGGGAGCAGAACGCGGAGCTTGTTCCGGTTGAGAAAAGGGGCGTTAAAGAAGATGACCACGTATTTTTGGACTACACCTGCACGATTGACGGAAAGGAGCAGGAAAACCTTTCCGGAAAGAACAGGCAGTTAATTATCTCTTCAAAGAAGGACAACATCCTCTCCGGTTTCCATAAGGAGGTTGAAGGCCTTAAAAGCGGTGATGAAAAAGAATTCACGATCAAGCTGCCAAAACATTTTCCCGACCCGGCAATTGCCGGCAAGGAAGCCACTTTCAAGGTGAAGCTTAACTCCATTAAGGAGAAAATCCTTCCCGAGCTTACCGACGAGATGCTGGCCGCCAATACGCCTTACAAGACCGTAAAGGAGATGATGGAAAAGGTCCGAAAAAACATGGAAGACGGCATGAAAAACGACGCGGACGGAAAGCTTCGCGCCGACATTCTCGACCGTTTAATTAAGGAAACTTCTTTCGACCTTCCGCCCAAGATGGCGACCGGCTATTCCGAATACCGCGCCAATGCAAAAATGGCGGAATCAAAAAAGTACGGAGTGGACATGGAGTCGAACCCGAACTTTAAAAAGGACGAATTCGAAAAAACCTGCCGCGAAGAGGGCGACAGGATGGCGCGCGAAGAACTGATAATCGACGCCGTCGCGCTGAAGGAAAATGTAGCTCCCGACCAGAAGGAAGTGCTCAAGCGCGGCGAGGAATATGAAAAGATGTTCCGCAGTTCCGGCGCGAAGGACGACGTCGCAAACCTCAAGCATAGGGCGCTTACCATGGCCTTTAAGGAGGTTCTTACCGGTGAGGTTTACGGAAAGCTTATTTCAGCGGTCGAGGTTAAGGACAAGTACGTTGACGAAAAGGACAAAAAAAATAAACCCGAAAAGCGGAAAAAGGAGAGCGAATAATGACTTTAGTTCCAATAGTCGTTGAACAGACAGCCCGAGGCGAAAGGTCGTACGACATCTATTCGAGGCTGTTAAAGGACAGGATAGTCTTTATCGGTACCCCCATTGACGACATGATATCAAACCTCGTTATCGCACAGCTTCTATTCCTGGAAGCCGAGGACCCAGATCAGGATATCTACATATACCTCAACACTCCCGGCGGAGCTGTTACCTCGGGGCTGGCCATCTACGACACGATGCTGTTCGTGAAGCCGGACATTCAGACTATATGCATCGGTCAGGCCGCCAGCATGGGCTCGCTCCTTCTTTCAGCCGGAGCGGCCGGCAAACGGTTCGCCCTTCCGCACGCGCGCATCATGATGCACCAGCCGATGGGCGGATTTCAGGGGCAGGCCACCGATATCGAAATACAGGCGATGGAAATAAAAAGGCTCAGGACCTCGCTGGAGGCCATTTATGCAAAACATACCGGCCACACGCCCGAAAAGATTAAAGAGGATTCGGAAAGGGATTTCTTCATGACCGCCGCCGAAGCCCTTGAATATAAGCTTATTGACGAGGTAATAGCGTCAAGGACGTTGGTGAAAAAGAAGGCTGAGGCAAAGGAAAAAAAGAAATCTGACGATAAATAAGGGGGGGAAGGAAATAACCTTAAAGGAGTGATAGATGCCGAAGAAGAAAGATAGCCAGGAACTCAGGTGCTCATTTTGCGGTAAGAACCAGGAAGAGGTAAAAAAGCTTATCGCGGGGCCGATGGTGTATATCTGCGACGAATGCATCGACCTATGCAACGAAATCATCGTCGAGGAATGGAACCAGGAAAAGAGCGCCACTTTCGAAAGCCTCCCAAAGCCCAAGGAAATAAATGCTGCGCTGGACGAATACGTCGTGGGGCAGGAATACGCCAAGAAAATCTTGTCGGTAGCCGTTCACAACCATTACAAACGCATAGACGCAAACGTCGGCGTGGACGACGTAGAGCTGCAAAAGAACAATATACTTCTCGTAGGCTCCACGGGTACCGGAAAGACGCTGATAGCGCAGACTATGGCAAAGATGTTAAACGTCCCGTTCACCATAGTTGACGCCACAACCCTCACCGAAGCGGGTTACGTGGGAGAGGACGTGGAAAACATAATCCACCGTCTGCTGCAGGCGGCGGAATACGACGTAGAAAAAGCCGAAAAAGGAATCATTTACATAGATGAAATAGACAAGATAAGCCGCAAAACGGATAATCCTTCGATAACGCGCGACGTTTCCGGCGAGGGCGTTCAGCAGGCGCTTTTGAAGATAATCGAGGGCACTGTCGCCAACGTGCCCCCGCAGGGAGGCCGCAAGCACCCGCAGCAGGAATTCCTGCAGGTGGACACCACTAACATTCTGTTCATATGCGGCGGAGCATTCGTAGGGCTGGACAAGATAATCGAGCGCCGACTGGGGCGCCAGACTATGGGCTTTGGCGGGAAGATTAAATCGAAGAAGGAAAAGAAGGGCGAGAACATACTGGAAAAAATCGAACCCGAAGACCTCTTAAAGTTCGGGCTTATCCCGGAGTTTGTGGGCCGCCTGCCCGTTAACGCGGTTATGGACGAGCTTGACGTAAAAGCGCTAAGGGAAATACTGGTGAAGCCGAAAAACGCCCTGATCAAGCAGTACAAAAAGCTTTTCAGCTTCGATAAGGTAAACCTTCACTTCTCCGACGGCGCCCTTAGCGCCATCGCAAAAGAGGCGATAAGCAGAAAACTAGGCGCGCGCGGCTTGAGAGCGATCCTAGAGCGGACGATGCTCGATATGATGTACGAAATCCCGGGCAACACCGAGATAGAAGAAGTGATAATCAACGAAGAAGTTGTTAAGAAGAAAAACCAGCCTTTAATAATCTACAGGAAAAAGGCGGGATAGCAAAAACGTGGGCGAAAAAAAACGGCCCTTAAAGGCCATAAACACGGACAACCTTCCACTTTTACCGTTAAGGGACATAGTTGTTTTTCCCATGATGGCGGCGCCCCTTTTCGTGGGGAGGGAAAAATCCATACGTGCCGTTGAGTTCGCCATTGAGCACGATAACTTAATCATGCTTAGCGCCCAGAAGTCGGCGCAAAAGGAAGACCCGAAGCCCGATGATATATATGATGTGGGCTGTATCGCCGAGGTCGCGCAGATTTTTAAAATGCCGGACGGCACCGTGAAGATAATGGTTGAGGGTCTTGTGCGCGCAAAGATAACCGGTTACAAGTCAATAGAGCCGCTTTTTGTAGTCGATTCGGAAAAACTGAAGCGCATCGAAACTAAAAAAGGCGACCGCGAGTTGGAGGCGCTGGTTAGAAGCGTAAGGGACCTCTTTCCCGGTTACGTAAAGACGGGTCACCGCATGCCGCCGGAAATCCTCGAGACGCTTATCGGCATCGGGGACCCGGAGGAATTGTGCAACGCCGTACTTGCCCATGTAGTGTTCAATGTTGTGGATAGGCAGGTGATTCTAAAGGAAACAAACATTAAAAAGCAGTTTAAAAAACTTGCCGCCTGCCTCGAAAAGGAGATTGAGATTCAGCGCATAGAAAAACGGCTTAAGGGGCGCGTTAAAAAGCAAATGGACAAGACCCAGAGAGAGTACTATCTGAACGAGCAGATAAAGGCGATTCAAAAGGAGCTTGGCCAGTCCGACGCGCAGTCGGAGATTGGGGAGACGAGGGAAAGAATAAAAAAGGCCAAAATGCCCAAAGACATCGAGTTTAAGACGTTAAAGGAACTCCGCAAGCTTGAACAAATGCCCCCCATGTCAGCGGAAGGGACTGTGGTGCGCAACTACCTTGAATGGCTGATAGACGTGCCCTGGTCGAAGCGCAGTAAAGATAATCTCGATACGAAACGGGCAAAGAAAGTGCTGGACGAAGATCATTTCGGCCTTGAAAAGATAAAGGATCGCATAGTCGACTATCTTGCCGTGCGAAAGCTTTCAAAGAGCGGGCGCGGGCCGATTCTATGCATCGTAGGGCCGCCGGGCGTGGGAAAGACCTCGCTGGGCAAGTCCATAGCCCGTGCGCTTGGCAGGAAGTTCGTGCGCGTTTCGCTGGGCGGAATAAGGGACGAGGCTGAAATACGCGGACATCGCCGCACTTACATCGGCGCTCTGCCGGGTAGGATCATACAGTCCATGAAAAAGGCCGGAACGATAAACCCGGTAATCATGCTAGACGAAGTTGACAAGATGAGCGTTGATTTTCGCGGCGACCCTTCTTCGGCGCTCCTTGAGGCCCTCGATCCTGAGCAGAACAACTCATTCAGCGACCACTACCTGGAAGTGGACTACGACCTTTCGGGAGTCATGTTTATTACAACCGCCAACGTATTGCATACGATACCGGCGCCGCTTCTCGACCGGATGGAGGTACTGCGGATCGCGGGCTATACCGAGCACGAAAAGATGAAAATCGCCTCGAATTTCCTCTTGCCCAAGCAGATGAAAGAGCATGGCCTCAAACGCGCCCAAGCCGCCTTTTCAGACGGCATTTTGACAAGGATCGTCCGTCATTACACGAGGGAGGCTGGCGTTCGCAATCTGGAGCGGACTCTTGCGAAAGTGTGCCGCAAAATCGCCCGCAAGGTAGTCGAAAAGAAAAAATACGGTCCCGAAATAAATTCGGCCAGCCTTGCGAAGTTTCTCGGGCCGATTAAATACCGCTCGGAAAAAGCGGAAGTTCACAAGGAAGTGGGTTTTGCGCTCGGCCTTGCCTGGACGGAAACCGGCGGAGAGATAATGAACATAGAAGTTAGCGTTGTTCCCGGAAAGGGAAAGCTCACACTCACCGGAAAGCTGGGCGACGTTATGAGGGAGTCCGCCCATGCGGCCCTTACGTACATACGTTCGCGGGCAAAAAGGTTCGGGCTTGCCCCCTCATTCCATTCCAGAAACGACATACACATTCATGTGCCGGAGGGCGCCATCCCGAAGGACGGGCCGTCTGCCGGCATCACGATGGCGGTGGCAATGGTTTCGGCTTTCTGCAAGGTGCCGGTAAGGCACGACGTTGCGATGACGGGTGAGGTTACTCTCAGGGGAAAGGTACTGCCCATAGGCGGGCTGAAGGAAAAGGCGCTTGCGGCCCACAGGGCGGGGATAAGGAATTTGGTCATCCCTATGGAAAACAAGCGCGAGCTTGAGGAAATTCCCGCTAACATACGCAAGGAAATAAAGTTTTTACCGGTGGAATCAATGGACGAGGTTCTCGGCTTTGTTATGACGGAAGCGGTTTTCGGGGTCAAAAAGAAACTCAGGAAAAAAAAGAAATCCCCTTCATCCAGGCGGCTTAACGCCGATATGGGGATTAACTGATCCCTATCGTGCGGGGCGCTTTCTTCCTCCAACTGCGATTTCTTTCCGGGCGGCTGCGCCGGGACTGCATACACAAGCCTTTTTGTAATATAATCATAAAATAAAGAGTTTAAACAAATATTACGCCGATTATTTGCGGAGTTTCAATGGTGAAAAAGGACGTTCCTAAAGAAATGATCGAGAAAATAGTCAGGGACTACGGTTGCTCGGACGAGGAAGCCGCACATGCATATCTAGAAGCCGAAGACGTATTCGACGAGACCCTGAAGTCCATTCTTGGCGGCAGAAAGGGTGATGAGGAAGGTAAGGGCACAGAGTCTTTGGAGCCTTACACGCCCCGCCAGATAAAGGAGTATCTGGACAAGTACGTGATAGGCCAGGAAGATTATAAAAAACGTCTCGCCATTGCCGCCGCCTATCATTTCGCAATGCTTAGAGCGCGCAAGACGAAACCGGAGCTGCTGGAAGGATTTGATGTCAAGCGTTTCAGGAAGAAAAACACCCTTATCGCGGGTCCTTCCGGCAGCGGGAAGACTTATTGTGTGGAGGTTCTGGGCGATCTCCTTGACGTGCCGGTATACATAGTGGACGCCACCGACTATACCGAGGCTGGCTACGTGGGCAAGAGCGCAGACGACATGGTGCGCGACCTCATAAACATGGCGCCGGGCGAATCTAAAAGGGATAAGGCCGATTTCATAAACCGCAATGGCGGCCTTATCTTCATAGACGAGATGGACAAAAAGGCCAAGGAAGGAAACCTGATCGGGATAGACGTTTCGCGCGAAGGGTTCCAGAGAGCCGTTTTAAAGTTGATAGAAAGGAAGCAGGTAGCCATAGACGATCCGATGAGTCCTTCCTCGCAGATACAGGAACTCGTAAACCAGCAGCGCGGAATCAAAACGTCCAAGAAAGACGAGCCGATTAACACCGAAAACATACTCTTCATACTCGGCGGCTCCTTCCAGCGGCCGAACGACGGAATAGAGGCTATTGTCAAAAAGCGGCTCGGCAACAAGAGCGGGAGGTACAAGGAAGACGGCTCCCTTACCATCAGCGGCTTCGTGACGATTGACCACGAACCAAAAAAAGACAGGTATAGGAATTATTATAAACTGGCTAATGAAGACGACTACATCCGGTTCGGCCTTATACCGGAACTGGTCGGGCGCACGCCGATTCGCGCATACGTTAACGCCTTGTCAAAAAATGACTTAGTGAGAATAATGACTCAGACGGAAGATTCAATACTCGAACAGTACCGGCTGGAGTTTAAACTTTTCGATATCGATCTGGAGTTCAGGGACGATGCGATCGAGGAAGTTGCCGGCAAGGCGGAAAGGAAAAAGACGGGTGCAAGGGCTCTTGTAAGCGAATGGGAGGCGGCGCTGACCGATTTCCAGTTTGAGCTTCCCGGAACGAACTTCAGGGCTTTTACCGTTACCAGCGAAGTGGTAAACGAACCGAAGGACGCCCTTTTGAAGCTGTTGGAAAGATCGCCTTTCCTCGATTTCCTGGAAGGCTTTAAAAGAGATTACGGTATAGTTCTCAAATTCACCGACGAAGCCGTAAAATACGTTGAAGAGTACGCCAAGGGGCAGAGGGTGCAGGTCTCGGAAGCGCTTTCAGGGTTGCTTGCCGGCGCGCCTGCGCTAAACTATATGAACATTACGGACGAGTTCGTGATAGAGCCTGAAATGCTGGGGGACGAAAAGTATTTCGACAAAATGTACGTCGAATGGCACAAAAACCAGATGGCGCCTCGCAGATGATGCGGCGCCGGAAGGCGGAACCTGAACTGGATTGTTGGGGGTTGAACCATTTCTGCTTTGATTAAACTTGCCGGAGAGCCGGAATACAACGCATGGTTCGAGTGTATTTCCGGTTGCGGCGAGAAGTATTCCCTTACGGAAGTCGTTTATTCGTGCCGCAATTGCGGCTCCCTTTTGCAGGTAGTCCACGATCACGTCAAGCTTCACAAGAAGTCGGGCGCTTACTGGAAGAGGCTTTTAGAGATGCGCAAGCATGGTAACGAATGGCCTTACGGTAGCGGCGTATGGGGCAAAAAGGAATTCGTATGCCCGATAGTGGACAATGACAACGTAGTCTCGATGTACGAGGGTGAAACGAACCTCTTCTGGGCCGAACGTTTCGGCAAGCAGATCGGGCTTGACAACCTTTGGATAAAACTGTGCGGGAACAGCCATACCGGTTCCTTTAAAGATCTCGGCATGACGGTCCTCGTATCGGTAGTAAACCAGATGATTGCCGATGGAAAAGATATAAGGGCGGTTGCCTGCGCATCCACCGGCGACACGTCGGCGGCGCTTGCGGCTTATTGCGCGGCGGGCGGAATTCCCAGCATTGTTTTCCTTCCGAAGAATAAGGTGTCGATAGAGCAGCTCATACAGCCGATTGCAAACAACGCGCTGGTTCTTTCGCTTAAAACTGATTTCGACGGGTGCATGAAGGTTGTTAGGGAGATAACGAGCGACAATACTATCTATCTTGCCAATTCGATGAACTCGTTGCGCATTGAAGGCCAGAAAACCGTAGCCTTTGAAATGGTGCAGCAACTCGATTGGAAGGTGCCTGATGTCGTCGTCATCCCCGGCGGGAATTTGGGAAACGTTTCCGCGCTGGGCAAGGGATTCAAGATGATGCTGAAACTGGGCCTCATAAGGAAAAAACCCAGGATAGTGGTGGCCCAGGCCCAAAGGGCCAACCCCCTTTACCGACATTACAAGCGCGGCTGGAAGAACTTCAGGCCCATTAAGGCGAAACAGACCCTGGCGTCGGCCATACAGATTGGAAATCCGGTCAGCCTGCAAAAGGCGGTGCAGATAATGGACGAGTTCAACGGAATAGTGGAGCAAGCCACCGAATCCGAATTGGTGAACGCCAGTGTCCGGGCGGATAAAACGGGCATGTATACTTGCCCCCATACCGGGGTGGCATTGGCCGTTCTGATAAAGCTTATAAAGCGGCGAATAATTTCAAAAAAGCAATCTGTTGTGGTTCTTTCAACCGCCCATGGGCTTAAATTTTCTTCCTTCAAGCTCAAATACCATCAAGGAAAGTTGGCGGGAATAAAAAGCCGCAATCGCAACACACCGGTGGAGTGCGGCGCGAACCCGGATAATATCCGCAGAATAATCTTCAAGTACCTGGATAAGAAATGACAATCACATTGATTTTTAGTTGATGCCATGGCCGGCTCTATAAAAGATAAAATCGGCGCCTTAACGGGAAAACTCAAAAAGCCCGACCTCAAGGCCATCTTTAAGAAATTGAAACCCGGGGCGAAAGGCCAAAAACTTCTACAAAATCTGACGGTGTTACTAAATATTCCCATCGTAAATACGTTTACCGGCGTACTGGCAACGCCGGGAAGCACAAAAGTTATAGACCTTGAAAGAAGTGAAGAAAAATTCCTCCTTAATTTCTATGAGGAGATTCGCCCCGACAAGGGCGCCGACCCCTTTGGTCCCGAAACGGCAACAAAAGTCGGAGCCGTATGCAAGGAGAAAGGGCTGCGGGCAAGAACGGCGGCGAACCTGATAGTCGACAAAAACTTCTACCTGCGGCAGGTGGACGTGCCGGAGATGGAAAAGGAAGAAATCATAGAGTCATTGAGGTTCAGCGAAAGGGAATCCGTTCCCTTTCCCATAGATACCGCCTCGATGGATGTGTTTACGCTGCCGGAGGAAGCCGTAGGCGGACAGATTAAAGTGAGGATGGCCGTTCTTGACGGCAAGGTCGTAAAGAAATACAACGATTTCGTAAGGCAGACCTCCCTTAAGCACATTTCCATTATTCCGGTTTCATCGGCGCTGGTTGCCGTAATGGATGAATCGAAAATCATAGATAAATCCGTTCCCGTACCGGTGATAAGCGTTGGAAGGAGCGTAACCGGCATTTACGTCTTCGACGAAGGATATATCAGGTTTTCCAGGGACGTTTCGATAGGAACTTACGATATTACAGAAAATATTGCATCCGAGTACGAGGTCTCGGGAGAAGTTGTCGAGCTTACGGAAGAAGAAGCGGAAGAAATGAAGGATTACTTTGGAGTGCCGATGGACGAAGATCTCCTAGAAATGGGCGTAAAAGGTGTAACAGGGGAGATGATACTGGAAAAGATCCAGCCCGTTTTGGACAAAATGGTTACCGAATTCGGTAGGTCGATAGATTATTTCAAGAACGAATACAGGGTTGCCAGCGTACCGACGGCATACATCATTGGAACCGCGGCGCATATAAAGAACTTGAGCAAATACCTCACTGATGCGCTCGGGTTCGAGTTCAAGTCATATAATCCGTTCGATGATTTCCTTGTTGCCGAAAAGCCGGAACTGGAAAAACTCAAGGAACGCGGTTCCGAACTTACGCTGACGGTAGGCGTTGCGCTGGTTCAGGACCGTAAGCTTAACCTCCTTCCGCCGGATATGCGCTTTTCTTTCGCAAGACTCAAGAAAAGAGCCACTCCCGTGGTAGCGGTACTGCTTTACGTGCTTCTTGTGATGCTGATAAATGCAGGAGGCGTTCAATATGTTAAACACCTTAAAACGCAGATCAAGAATTATGAAAGCCAGATTAAAAATCTTAAGGCGGAACAGCAGGCTGGCGGAATGATAGAAGACAAGATAGTTGAATTTAAAAACGACATCAGGGCAGTCGACACCCGTATGAGCATCTATCCGGAACTAAAAGGGCGGAACATCGAATGGGCGGAAGTTTATCTGGAGGTAAGCAAACTTCTGCCGGACGATATAGCCCTTGAAAGCATTGTCATTTCCTTTAGTAAGCCAAAGAGTTATGCGGTTGACGGTTCTCTTTACGCCCAGCAACTGGTTATTTCCGGCAGGATACGCGGCCGGGCCGACACTCAGATTAGGGCCCTGCGCGACTTTCTGAACAGGATACAGTTTTCTCCGTATTTTGAGCATGCGTCGCTCATCTCAACCGGCGAGGAAAAGGGTCAGGGAACGGGAAGCATGCTGAATTTTGAAATCGCGTCGGATTTAAAAGGAAGCTCATGATAGACAATCTGATTAGTCAGCTTCAAAACCTGAGCAGGCGTGAAAAGATTATCATGGGGATTACCGTTATTGCGGTACTTTTCTACATAACGCATAACATGGTATTCGAAAGCACTGTTAAAGAGGTCAAAAGATACTTCAAGGATCGAAATGAGATAAGGGCGCACTACCAGAAGCTGGAAAGAGTGCGCGGCAAGCTGAAAGAACTGTCGGAAGAGCTGAAAAGGCTTCAAAGTGAACTTAAAGCCATGGAAGAAAAGGAGGTGGTTTTCAAGGAAACCCTCAAGGCGCGAAATCAGATCGGAAAAATGCTGCAAACGCTAGAAACTACCGCACAGGAGATACCTATGCAGCTTGTTAACCTGAGCGCGGAAACCAGCGTGATTTCCAAAAAGCAGGAGTACGAGCTGGAAGTGGGGGTGAGTGACGCCGGTGGGAAAAAGAAAAAGAGAAAAGGCGTTGTCCAACTGCATTTTACCCAGAACAAAATAAGTTTGGAATATAAATCGGATTTTGTATCGACCGTTAAGTTCATAGATAAAATACTTCAACTGCCGTATGCGCTTTCAATCCTTTCGGTGGACATGTCGATGAACAAAGAAGCCGGGAGAGCAATGAGTCAAACCGTCGAGGGTTCGGGTACATTCACCAAAAAAGAACTTTATACGATTGATTCCAGCATAGATATGGAAATATATTTCAGATGAAATCCTTTTTTAGCGGCCTGCTTCTTTTTACCCTTGTATTGATTATTTTTGGTTACGGAACCTCTTTCGGCACGGAAATTGACTTTTCAGATGTCAGGAATCCTTTTAAGTTTGGAACCAGCGGCAAAAGGTTGCTGAAAAAGGGAGATGATACCGAAAAGAAAACTGTACAGAAAGGGGAATACAAAGTCGGTTTGTTTATGATAAAAGGTTCAAAAAAAATCGTGGTCATTAACGATAAACGGTACACGGAAGGCGATAAAGTGGGTAAATATCTAATTGAATCAATAACTTTAGACCATTTGGAAATATCCGATGGAACTTCGTCCAGGAGGCTGGAGATTAATGAAATTTTCAGGTAAGCCGGCGGCGATTCGGCTTGCGGCGTGTATTTTCGCCCTTGGTTTCGTCGCGGCATCGTGCGCCACAGGTGAAAAGGCTCAAATGGAACTTCCAAAAACCGTAGTTCAGCCTACAAAAAGTGAAGAAGTTTTCATGCCGATTCCAGCCCCGAAGCCGGAAAGCATGGCCGCAATGCCCGCGGAAAAGCCTTTTACGGTAAAGTTGAAGGAAACCGGAAAAGAGTTTATTGAAGAACAACAAGAAGACCTCTTTTCACTGAATTTCAAGGAAATCAGCCTGGAAGCCGTTATAAACATGCTTAGCGACAACGGCAGGAACTTCCGATACATAATCCATCCCGACGTTGGCGAACGCAGGGTGCTGGGCGTTGTGTTGGAAAAGGTCACGTGGTTCGAGGCAATGGAAATAATATTAAGGCTCCATAACCTCGTTATGGTGGAGCAAAAAGGGCTGATCGTGATCAATACATACGAGAATTACCAGGAAGGGCTTGCCCGTGAAGACGAAGAGATAAAACGCCGGCAGGAAAAAGCGGAACTGGAGAGGGAAATCCTGGCCGATACGATAAAGACCAAAAAAATGGTAGAGGAAGAGGACATGGGTTTTAGGGCCTTCCGCTTGAAATATACGCGCCCTGATTCGGTTTTAAGCTACTTAAGCAACATTTACGGCGGAACGACAAAAGAAGCATCCGGCGGCGGCGAAGGGGAAAAATCCACCGGGCTTATAACCGACAGCGGAATAAAGTTCAGCACATTTCCGCAGTTATCCTTGATAAGCGCGTTCGGCACCATCTCGCAACTCGATGAGATAGCCATGCAACTGGAAGTGATAGATAAACCGCAAAAACAGGTCTTCATAGAATCGCGCATAGTGGAGGTTGCCCGGTCTCATTCACGCTCTTTGGGCATACAGTGGGGAGGCAGCACGGCTGGAAGGATTAGCAGCAATGTTGCGCCGGGTTATATAGTATCCGGCGGCTCACTGGGGGGCTCCGAAATAGATGGAGCTGCGGTCGAATTCCCGGCAACGGACCCCGGCGGAAGCGGCAATATCCCGGCGGCAGTATCGATCAGCCTGGCGGATGCCCTTGGCACCTCAATGCTTAACGCGAGGCTTTCGGCCCTTGAGACCAAGGGCAAGAGCAAAACCCTCTCCAACCCAAAGATAACCACCGTTAACGGTTCCACCGCGAAAATAGAAAAGGGATGGGAAATACCGTACCAATCGGCCGGGGGCGAGGGCGGCGAAGTGAGCATAGAGTTTAAAAACGCCGTGATTTCGCTGGAAGTTACGCCCTCGATAACGCCCGACAACATGATAAATATGCAGATCATCGCGACGAAGGACGATCCCGACTTTTCCAAGGAGGTAGCGGGAAATATTCCGCTTGTGACCCGTCATCTGGAAACGACCGTTTTTGTTGCCGACGGCGGCACGGCGGTTCTGGGCGGCGTTTTTGAAAACGTGCAGGTGGATAACCAGGCGGGGCTTCCGTTCTTTTCAGACATACCAATACTGGGATGGTTTTTCAAAAACAAAAGCAAAACAGATGACGAAAAAGAACTTTTGATATTCATAACCCCAACGATAGTCAAGGGCAACTTTACTTAGAAAATGTTAAAAAGAATTTTAACCGCGTCTTTTCTAATAATCCTTCTAACGGCGGCGAGCGCGTTCGGAGAAAGGGATTATGTGCCGCAACTCATTAACGAAAAGAAAATGAAAGGCGCCCTTCAGACAGCGGCAAAAGAGCTTGCCCTTCTTTCGATTGGAGACAGCGTAACAGTAATAATCGACCCTTCGCTGGTGATGCCCGGTGACAGGCTGGACATTTTTGAGGTAATCAAGTCGCAGAAATCCAAGAAAAAGGGAGACCGGCTGGTTTTTCCCATCGGGCGGCTGGTTATTACGGAAGTTTATCCCGAAATGGTAGTGGGCGAGGTTGAGTATGCCAAAAAAGAAATATTTGCGGGTAGCTACGTGGATTTCCACCTGCCGGCGCGCATACACGTTAACAGGTATATCGATTTTATAAACACCGTCATTACCGCCCGTCTGGACGACCCCATCAATGGCGTCATTAAAACAGCGCTTATAGACGTTACGGACGAGATGGGCAGCGTAAGGCGCATACAGGAAGCCGTTTACAATGAGTTGCACCATGCCATTTGCGCGCGGCCCCAGTTTTCGTGCCTGTCCCGCGACGAAATCGGAGGATTCATGAGACAAAAGGAGATATCCACCTCCATGTCTATGGGACATTACATGCGCGCACAGCTGGCCGAGGAATTCAAAACTGAATTATATATATCCGCCACCGCCGTGCACGACCGTGAAAGAGTGCAAATAATACTTTCGGCATACGACCTGGAAAAGGGCCTTAAGACAAAAGACGTGGAGATTACCGCGCTAAGTGGAGATTATGTGATTCCTGTCGGCATGCCGGAAGACGTTATCGTTGAATACAACAATGTAAGGCACGGTTACCTTAAAATGAGCATGGAGAAGCCGGAATTTTTAAGCGACAGGAAGGTTGATTTTCTCTTTACCGAAAATCTGGACGACTATATTTTCAAAAAGTATCTCGACTCGCTTGGCGAAAATATTTCAGATGAGGTGGAGCTTGGCAGGGTGACAGTGAGGATTGACGGAAAGATCCTAAGGGAGGGAAAGAAGCACGTTCTCTTCGACGGAATCATAAAGGCGGGGGAATACGACCTGAGAATAACCGCCGTTCCTTCCCTTAAAGACGATCCCGACGTTGTGGTTGGCAGGCCCATAGAAACAAGGGCAAAACTTATAATACATCCAAACGCCCCTGTAAGGACGGAAATAATACTGAAAACATACGGCAGGCAGGCCATCATAATATTAGACACCAATCCCATGAAAGAACGCTCGGCGGGCGTATTTATTAACCCTTAACCAGAATGCATCAAATGGCGGAGGATAAAAAAGAACAGATTGACCCTTTGTCGATCACTCTCGACAAAGGCGTTCATGGGGATGAAGATACTTTCGATACAGAAAAACCCGCCGGAAAGCCAGATGATAAGGATAAACAGGTCATCGCAAAAAGGCGGCTGGCGCAAAAGGAGCTGCTTCAGACGATTTACAAGAGGATAGACGAGCGTATAAACAACCATCCGGGGCTGCGTCAGTGGAAACCTTCCTGGGCCTTGATACTGATACTGCTCCTTGCAATTCCGTTTTTCTTTCGAATCGGTTCGGACTTTTACGATCTGGCCAAAGTTCAGCTTCCGGCATACGTAGGCCTTCCGCCATTAGGCGCTCCAGAGCCGCCTGCGTCGAAGCCTGGGGCAAAGCCCGCGCCGACGGCGCCGGAAAAGCCGGGCGCAAAAGTGGAAAGCGGCGTACCGCCGAAAATGTTTAAAAAGTTGCTCGAGCAAAACAGCCGGATAATAAATCAGAATAAAGATTTGCTGGAAATAATTTCAAAAATGCCCAAGCCTGTAAACACAGTATCGAACAAGGTGATAGTCATTCACGACGAACCGGGAATCTTTTCGCTCAAAGCGGAAAAAAAGAAAATCTATGAAATCGGGGGGGTTGACTTCGACGACCCCATTGCCGGAACGAAGGCGTTAAAAGATATAAAATCGGCTGAACTGCTCATTGCGCTCGTAGGTTCGTTCAACCGGATACTTCTTAACGCCGACAACCATCCCATATCGGATTTCCATATCAAAAACGCCATAGAGGGTAAAAGGCAGGCAATGGCGCGCTTAAGGGAACTGAAATAACCCAAAGCGCCGCTATGGTGTCTCATTTCAATTTGCAACGATATTAATCCTCGTTCCGACGTTGGAGGTCATAAATTTCAGTGAGTTAACAGGCCGCTTGACTTTCGGTTAATTTTCGGTATACTGTGCATCATGTTAGAGAATAAAAGATCATGATGATAGAAAAGAAGATAATCGCAGTTGCTATCTTTCTTGCCTTCCTGCTTCCAACTTTCTCAAGCGCCGAGGAAAAAGCCACGCTTGTTTTCGATCCTTCAAAGGTTGAAATATCGGATGACCAATGGGAGGAGGTTTCCCTTGGCATTATTGGGGAAATAACATGGTGCGGCGACAGTACGGTTGTTTATCGCGAAAAGAATAGCATCAATAAACACGATGTAAGAAACGGGGAAAAGAATACATACCCATTAGACGTTGAAAAAGGATTTTGGATTCAATTTTACGGTTGTTCGCCGGACGGTTCCTACCTGTTTGCTAGGAAAGTCCCCATGCCGCGTAATAAAAAATCTCCCCTAATACTTGAAGTGTATGAAACAAAAACCATGCGCAGGCTTAAAACTCTTTCGTTTCCTAAAAGGTTTGAAAACAGGTCTGCGTTGTCGCCTGACGGCAGGTTCATACCTTGGTTTAAGGACGGCGAAATTGTCATAAACGAAAACTATAAAGTAAAGCTTCTCCCCGTGTTTAATGTCATAGGAAAATATATTATTTGGAACACATGGTCTTTTGACAGCAAAAAGCTCTTTCTTATCTCCCCTGCTTTTCCCAATCAGATATTGTTGTACGACGTTGAGGCCGGGAAATTAAAAAGGATAAAACTGCTGTTCGAATTTGAAGTACAACGTGGCTTGGGGCCGGTAACAGTCCACCCTGACGGCGGAAAAATATATTTCAGCGTTCTCAATAGGCGGGGAGAATATGAAATCGATCTGACAAAGATCGATTGGTCGAAACCTTTCGTTAAGCCAACGCTGTTTATGGAACGTTCGGGCATAGATGAATTTAACAAAAAGGGGGATATGCTTTTTACCGCCCCCTCAATTTCAGCGGAAAACGGAAAAGGAAACGATCTTTTTCTGATGGAAAAGGATGGACGGAAAATAAAAAGACTGCGCGAAAATTTTAAAGGGTCCTCCCTTAAAATATCAAGGGGTGGAAAAGAGATTTTGTTCGGAAGGAGCAGGCGTCTTAAATATGAAGAAATAACAGATAGACAGGTGATACACGCTTATGAAACTTTTGTGCTAATCAACAAAGAAACAACCGGCCACAGGTTCACGCAACCACCCCTTGAAGAGGAGAAAGAAAAATGAAATTTCTTGAAAATTCCGAAAGGAGATTCACCAATATAAGTAGCGGATTCGGCATGCGCGACGACCCCATGAATCCCGGCCACACGGAAGACCACTCGGGAATAGACGTAAGCGCCGAGGAAGGTTCCGGCATCGGTTCCGCCGCGGACGGTATAGTGGTTTACTCCTATAACAACGGCGACGATGATTATGGATATACCATCATGATCGAACACATTGGCGATGATCAAGAGCGATCTTACACTCTATATGGCCATCTGGACGGAGTAAATATGGCCAGAGTGGGGCAACAGGTAAAGAAAGACGACATAATAGGGCAAGTAGGCCACAGCGGAAGAACGCAGGGAGGGCATGTTCATTTCGAGGTTTTGGTTCCTCATGATACTGAAAAAATCAGAGTAAATGGGGATGAAATAATAAGGCCCATTTTTAAGGATGATAAAGGAAATAAGTACGGAATTATCAGTTCATATTACGGCAATTTTTACCGTGATCTGGAAACCGGCAGGGTTCCGCTTGGGATTCCCGGCGGCGTAAGACGGGAAAATCCGACTACATTCGGTAACTGGCCGGATTCCGGCTCGTCCGATGGAAGCCAATCGTCTTCGGACTCCCACACTATTCAAGGGATGTCTATTATCGACTGGATGTTGCAGGGTTATCCGGAAGATACCATCAAAAAGGCAAAGAAAGAAGCAAAACGCGATATGGAGGAGATTCAAAGAAAAAAGCGCTCCGGCACTTCCTCTTCCTCCGGTGAAACGCTGGAGTGGCGCGGCGACAAGGTTTGGCGTATAGAGGCTGACGGCAGTTCGAGGGGATTCGTCAAGGAATGGAGCCAATAAACGCGGCTATACCGATGTGTTAAAATCGTGATAGAAATATACGAACCGGATATAACCAATAAGATTATTGGAATTGCCGGAGAGGTTTAAGACGACTGTTTATTAGCAAATCGGGGGAATCTTTGCCGGATCAAGCCCTAAAAAATTCAAATATTGTTTCCCAAAAACCCGGCCTTATTGCGGGATTAGCCCGATAATGACGAACACGCTTTGTTCAATAATAATTGTGAACTGGAACGGGCGCGAGGCACTCAGGACATGCCTTAAAAGCCTTGAGCGTTTCGAGGACCTTAGCGCAACCGAAGTAATAGTTTCCGACAACAACTCGTCGGACGGTTCCATAGAAATGCTCCATAAAGAATTTCCGCATGTAAAAATAATCGAGAACGGCGCGAATATCGGCTTTGCGGCCGGTAACAACCGCGCGCTTGCGCTAGCCAAGGGAAAATACGTCCTCATACTCAATCCCGATATGGAGTTCATCGAGCCGGGCCTTGAAAAACTGACGGCATACATGGATGAAAATCCCGGCGTGGGCGCGTGCGGATGCATGGTGCTGAACGCGGACTCATCTTTTATGCGGCAGTGTCGGCGCGGGTACCCCGATCCGGTAACGGCTTTCTTTTACGTTAGCGGCCTTTTAAACATATTCCCCTCGAACCCGCGCATCGGGAAGTATTTTTATTCGCATGTGCCGCCCGACAGGGAAATCGACGTGGACGCGCTTTCAGGTTCGTTCATCGTTGCAAGACGTTCGATCCTGGAAAAACTGGGAGGTTTTTCCGAAGATTATTTCATGTTCGTCGAAGACGTCGATTTATGCCGCAGAATACGCGAAACCGGCCACAGCCTGCGCTACCTGCCGGCAATGAAAATCGTGCATCACGGCGGCGCGTGCTTTGAAGGACGCAAAAATCGAAAACTGTTCTATCATTACCAGATGACGAGATCGCATATAATCGTGTACTCGAAAGACATGCGTAGACAGGGGAAGTCAATGGCCTATATTGCGGCGTTCATATTGATAGCCTTAAGGTATTCGGCATTATCCGTTCTTTTGGGAAACACCAAATTCTTTTCGCACCTTGTCGAGTTTGTGTCGATTTACAGGGGCGACATAAAACCGTTAGGGGCTGTCGAATGATCTGGCTGGAATATGCGCTTTTCTTTTTGGCCTCTTTCGGCATGTCGTGGCTTATTTCACGTAGAATGCACGGCGGCTCGCCGAAGTGGACGGTTTACGACCGAAAATCGCTGCCGAAAAAACAGCCCACATCCGGCGGCATAGCGATTGTCGTTCCATTCCTGATTATTCTTGCCGTTGTATCCCTCTTAAACCCGCTTGCAATGAATGCAATGCAAAAACCGCTGGTAGGTCTGTTGCTTGCATCTTTCATGATTGCGGGGCTCGGCCTTTACGACGACCTGCGCGGCGCGAATGCAGGCCAGAAAATCGCCATACAGGCGGCGGCGGTAATGGTTCTTATAGTCTTCGGGATGAAAATGGAGGTAATTACCAGTCCATTCGCCGCTTCCGTCGCGCTTGGATCATGGGGAAACATTTTTCTTATCGTGTGGGTAATCCTGTTGACCAACGCCGTAAACCTTATCGACGGGATAGACGGCCTGGCGGCGGGCGTTTGCCTGATATCGTCCGTCACCCTTTTCATTATCGGCCATATCTTCGGGGAAAATACGCTTGCGGTCTTTTCGATAATTATTGCGGGCGGGCTTTTCGGGTTCATACGGTATAACCTGCCGCCGGCAAAAATCTACCTGGGCGACACCGGCTCACTTTTCCTCGGTTTTGCGCTGGCCGCAGTATCCGTTTTCGAAAGGCGCAAGGGAACGGTAACGGTAACCTTGCTCGTTCCCGTTCTCATAATGGCCGTTCCGCTTATAGACGCGGCGCTGGCTTTTTTCCGCAGGGTTAAAAGCGGCCAAAACCCCATGAAAGGCGACGAAAGGCACATACACCACAGGCTGATAAAGCTGGGGCTAACTGCCTCGCAGGTGAACTTCATCCTTTATCTTTTCTGCATATACCTGGGGATAACAGCCGTCGTCCTTTCTTTCATGCCGAAAGAAACCGCAATGGTCGTGCTGATCCTTCTTGCAATCGGAATACTCATGCTTCTCGAAATCCTGCGCTCCATAGAAAAGTGGACGTCTAAAGCCCCTTCAACCGACAGTCGCTCCAAAGACGAAACATCAACCGGGGATTGACGGCGGCTGATTGGGTTATTAGACTGACATCCTCTATGGAAAGCTTAAAGATCAAACGCGCAATTATCTCGGTTTCCGATAAAACCGATCTTTTGCCACTCGCCCGCGCTCTCAGGGAAGCGGATATAGAAATCCTTTCAACCGGCGGCACCGCAAAGGCGCTTACCGAAGGCGGCGTGCAAGTAACCAAAGTATCGGACTATACCGGTTTTCCGGAAATCATGGGTGGAAGGGTTAAAACGCTCCATCCAAAGATTCACGGCGGAATACTCAGCCGACGCACCGACGACGACCTCAAGGAAATGGCCGATAACCAAATAGAGCCGATAGACATGGTGGTAATCAACCTCTATCCCTTTGGGCAGACGGTCGCGCGCGATGGCGTTACCGAAGAAGAGGCGGTTGAAAATATCGATATCGGCGGCCCGTGCATGATACGCGCCGCCGCTAAGAATTTCCGCCACGTCGCCGTCGTTACCGATCCGGCGGACTATCCCGCCGTCATCGAAGCCGTAAAAGGCGGCGGCATATCGCGGGACGAAAGACGGCGCCTTTCATACAAGGCGTTCGCCAAAACATCGGCGTACGACTCGGCAATACACAGGTATTTATCCAAAGGAAAACGAGGAGCCAAGCCCGCATCTAAAGAGGACGCGCCCGATAAATTCAGCCTTGAATACAAAAAGATCGCGGCCATGCGATACGGCGAAAACCCGCACCAGACAGCCGCACTCTACGTAAAATGCCACGACAAGGTTTACACAGGGAAGAACCAGCTTCAGGGAAAAGAACTTTCGTACAACAATATTGTTGACGTTTCCGCCGCGATGGAGCTTGCCCGCGAATTCGATAAACCCTGCGCCGTGATAATCAAGCACACAAACCCGTGCGGCGTGGCCGTAGACGACGACCAGACAGCCGCGTACCTTAAAGCGCTGGAGTGCGACCCCGCATCGGCGTTCGGCGGAATCATGGCATTCAACAGGCCCCTTAAAGGGAGCACCGCAAAGGAGATCTCCAAACTGTTCGCGGAAGCGATAATCGCGCCCGACTACGAAGACGAAGCCCTTGCCGTACTCAAAAAGAAAAAGAACCTGCGGATAATCAAGCCGGAGGATTTCAGCCTTGAAGAAGAGTATATAATAAAAAAAGTCGTCGGCGGACTGCTGGTCCAAAGCACAGACGACGTTACCCTCGACGAGGAAACGCTGAAGGTTGTCTCGAAACGTCCTCCAACCGCCGAGGAAATGGACGCAATGAAGTTCGCGTGGACGGTTGCCAAGCACGTTAAATCTAACGCGATAGTTTACGCGCGCGACGGCAGGACGGTGGGCGTGGGCGCGGGGCAGATGAGCCGCATAGATTCAGCCAAGATCGCTGGCGAAAAGGCGCAGTCGCCTATCAAGGGATGCGTGATGTCGTCGGACGCTTTCTTCCCCTTCCGCGACGGGATAGACGCCGCCGGGAAAGCCGGCATTACAGCCGTAATCCAGCCCGGAGGCTCGGTGCGCGACGAGGAAGTAATCCAGGCCGCCGACGAATACGGCATGGCGATGGTCTTTACGGGCATCCGCCACTTCAGGCACTAAACGCTTAAAAATATCTTCGCCAACCTTCGACAGAAATATCATCCTGCTTGTCACGGTGAACTTGTCGAACCGTGTAAGAGACGTAGATTTCCAATCATTGAAAGCGCATTATCTTACTACCACGGAGGAAGGCTTGAGTAGGCAGATATGGGTAGAGTTATCGCGAAAGTTTTATAGGGCTTGGCAGGAACTAAATAATGGAGGACGGTAGAATAGGTCTATATGTTAAATGCCGGCTACAATGAAAAAACGGCTCGGAAAGTTTTCTTAAGATTGTCGTTCTGGTGTTATAATCCATCGATGCACGCAAAGAAATTCCGGCACAAAACGAAAACAGCTCTTTTAATTCTTTTATCTGTTTATTTTGTACTCTTTTCCGCGGCTCACGCCGTTGATCCGAAGGGAAACGCAACACCGCTTGCCGAAAAGCTAACGGCTTTCGTTGAAACGGTCTCAGGCGGCGCTTTAGGATCCAAAAACGCGCGCTTTTTAAAGCTGGAAGGCCAAACCGTTTACCTTGATTCGGTCGAAGGAGCGCCGCCGGGCCGCGGCGCCGTTTTACGCGTGATGCGGGTAACTTCGACCATAACCGACCCCAAAACCGGAGAGGTCATTGCCGAAGAAGGTAAAACTATCGGATACGCGGTTATCGAGAAGGCGTCGGAAAAATTCTCTTCCGGAAAATACATTTACGTTGAAAACGGGCAAACGGAAGAAGGGATTGAACCGTCGGCCAGCGACAAGGTGTTGCCCGTCAGGGATTCCGGACGGGTTGCGTTCATCTGGCAAAACTTTGAAGAGGCCGAAGCCGAAGCGGTTGCCGTCGAGATGGACCCCGGCCTTAAACAGAAAAACCTTTCGCGGGTTAAGCCCGACGAAATAATATTGTTCCTCGTTGAAAACGGACTTGAATCCACCGCCGACGTCCTTAAACCCGAATGGCGCGACGCGTTCATGGAAACTGTAAGGGCCGATTTTGCGGTGGAAGTTTCAAAAAGCAAAAAGGGCGAGTACGATATCTTTTCATTTTCCGTTTACCTTCCGAAGACGCTTAAGGCGGCGCTGGAAAAAAGAGAACTCGGCAATCGCTCAATGGCTTTTGCGGCCGCCCCGCCTTCCGTGCCGCAAAATACCGTTCGTGCGCCGGGAACTGACCATGAAATTCCCTTGGCCGATTACGGTGACATTGAAAGCTGGAGCGCCGTATCGCGCCTCGTACTGGAGAAAAAAATCCCGCATGAAATCGTCGGAGCCGTATTTGCGGACGGCGACGGCGACGGTGTTTACGAATTTGTTTACGCCGCAAACGACCGCCTTTTCATTAGCTCATCGATTACCGGCGAAGTTCTGTGGGAAAGCCCCAGTACAAAAGGAATGAAGTTAAACTCCATTATGGCCGCCGATCTGGACGGCAACGGCAGGGAAGAAATTTATGTCAACTATGTCCATTACTCAAATATAAAGTCCATGATTGCCGTTAACGAAAACGGGCGCTGGGAAATAAAACAAATGGGTCTCCCTTATTATTTCTCGGGCACCGATCACGGTGGGATACTGGCCCAGAAAAGCGATATAAAGTACGTTGCGGGATTAACCGTATACGGCGTCAAATACGATGGAAATGAAATAAGGCTTGAAAAACTATTCACTCTTCCGAATAGCGGCCCGGTGGGCCTGAGCCGGATAAGCGATAATCCGGCGCTCTTGGTCGGCACAAGCAGATACAAGAAGCTGACCGTCTACAACGAAAAAGGAAACCAGGTAGCATTCACCACGGAGCTGAAAACAGGTTCCAATCAGGCCGTTGACCTGCCCATTAAAGACACGGAACGAATGGACGTTACTGCCGGCTCTAGTATTCCCTTTGTGCTTCTCGGGATAAAATTTCTCAAACTGCCTTATGCGTCCAGAACGGTTGTAGCTGTTCCCGAAAACATAGGAAAACTTTTTTCATTGGTGTCCGACTATATCGGCTCTTACAAAACCGGCCGCATTCGGGTGGTCGAATTCAACTCCGATAAAGATTTTGAGACTCTTACCGCGACTCCGTTCATAGAGGACTGGGTCATTACGTCAATTTTCACGAATCCCGGCTCAAATAATATGGAAATTTACGCTGCTGCAAACTATACTGGCAAAAAGTCTAGAGGCAGAATATACAGGCTCGTTATCCCGAAACAATAGAGAATTTCATATGCTTTGGCCGGATCATTAACTACTGTCTTTAAAAAACTGGTAGATGAGTTAGTTTCAAAGTAGGAATTAAGCAATGGGGGACGGTAGAATAGGTCTATAAGGAAATTCCGGATTAAATAAGAAAATGAAAGCGATTGTATGCACAAAATACGGATCACCGGATGTCCTTCAGCTCAAAGAGATAGAAAAACCTACTCCCAAGGACAATGAAGTACTCATCAAAATATTTGCGACAACAGTATCGTCAGGGGACTGTAGAATGCGAAGTTTAAACGTCCCTCCCTCTTACTGGCTCTTCGTGCGAATAATACTTGGTTTTAGAAAACCAAGAAGAGCGATACTAGGAATGGATCTGGCCGGGGAAATTGAATCAGTAGGCAAAGATGTAAAATCATTTAAGAAAGGCGACCAAGTTTATGGACTTACCGGCATGAGCTTTGGCTCTTATGCCGAGTACGCATGTCTGCCTGAAGAAAGGGCGCTGGCAATAAAACCGGCCAATATGACCTATGAGGAGGCCGCCGCCGTTCCTTTTGGGGGGTATGCAGCGCTACGAATTTAGAATTGGTGAGATCCCTGGGAGCCGATAAGGTAATTGATTACACTAAAGAGGATTTTACCAAAAGCGGTGAGACCTATGACATTATTTTTGACACGGTGGGCAAGAGTTCGTTTTCAGGTTGCATAAGATCGCTAAAGAAAAAAGGATTCTATCTTAGAGCTGTCCACATGGAGCTGTCACCGATTATTCGAGGGCTATGGACTTCAATGACAAGCGGCAAGAAAGTAATAGGCGGGGTGGCAAGCGAAAAGACTGAAGATTTAATTTTCCTCAAAGAGCTTATCGAGGCGGGGAAGATAAAATCGGTTATTGATAGACGCTATCCGTTGGAACAGACTGCCGAGGCGCACAGGTATGTCGACAAAGGGCACAAAAAGGGAAATGTGGTCATAACTGTGGAGCATAATAACCAAACCTAACTAAAAGTTACTCGCCCTCTCACACCCACGACGAACCCAATACGGAAGTGTCCGGTTCAGCATTTTGCAGACATCCGGCGGTTTCCCATTCTTTAATCTTTTCGGCCTCAAATATTTCGGACAGTTCGAGTTCTTTTTCCGAAAGCCCGCTTTCAATAGCGCGAAAGCCGAAAACATCTTTTACCGAATCGACAAACGCGCCGCGAACGCCGCAAAAATCCAGGCCGGAGTTGATTCCCATCAAGCCGACCGACCTGTCCGGTTCGCGCCCACCTAAAATATCGGCCAAAATATCACCCAAAATCTTCGGTTGCGTTTTCAAAAGAATGCTTCCGTGCTGCATGAACGCCTTCCTGCTTTTCCTGCGCGCGCTGCCGACCCACTTCAGGCCGTTTATTGTCGGCTCGTCTTCATTTGCTAACGAAAAACAGTTTGAACCGGCGCTTTTTACGGCCTTACCTCCATTACGGTTCACGGCATCGGCATTATCGGCGCAATCATCGATGCCAAGTTTTTTTAAAAGGCCGCAAAATACACTGCGCCATTTTTGCAAATCCGTGAAACTTTCGTGGTCAGTCCGCGCAGTGAACGAATACGTGATTTCATCATGGTGATAAACGGCGCCGCCTCCGCTTATGCGCCGTACCGCGTCCAGCCCGCGTTCGCGGCACGCGCCGACGTCGATTGCGTCCCATCTCTGCCTGCGGCCAAGCGATACAGCCGCCGGCGACCATCCGTAAAGCCTTAAAGTGGCGGAAGCGGGACTTCCCGATGCGCACTCGAACAACGCTTCGTCAACGGCCATGTTGCGGAAGGCGCTGGATGCGTCGTCAAGAATCAGTCTGAAGTTATCCATATAAAAGGGGGCATACCAAAAAGATCACAGCGAAAGTTTTTCCTTAAACGATTTTTCGTAAATATCTTCGAGGCCGGAAAGTTTTTCGCTAATAACAGTTTCGCCGTTCATCTTTATTTCAAAAACGTTTTTTACAACTTTGCCGATTTTCCTGAACTGTACCCCGGCCTCATCCAGAACATCCCCGACCTCGCTTTCCTTTTCCGGCGATACGCTGATAAGCGCGCGCGACTGCGATTCGCTGAAAAGGAAAACGTCGTCCCGAAGGCCCGTAGTGATATCGACGGCGCACCCAAGCCCGCTGCCCGAAAGACTGCATTCCGCCGCCGCGATAATAAAGCCGCCTTCGGAGAGGTCGTGCGCGCTATTGACGATTTTTCTTTTTGAAATTTCCTGCAACACGTCTATAAGAGCTTTTTCCCTATAGAGGTTGATCTTAGGCGGTGTGCCGCCGTCCACACCGTGAACGGTTTTAAGGTATTCGCTTGCGCCGATTTCGTCATTCGTATCGCCTAAAAGGATTATCGTATCGCCTTCGTTTTGGAAGAACGAAGGAACCGCGCATTCAACGTCCTCGATCAGCCCCACGACGCCGATCATCGGCGTGGGATAGATTGCGTCGTCGCCCGTCTGGTTGTAGAAGCTAACGTTACCGCTTACTATCGGCGTTTCGAGCACGCGGCACGCCTCGGCTATCCCGTCCACCGACTTTGCGAACTGCCACATTATTTCCGGGTTTTCGGGCGAACCGAAATTCAGGCAGTCGGTAGCGCCCAGGGGTTTTGCGCCCGCGCATGCAACGTTGCGCGCGCATTCGGCCAGGGCTATCGCGCCGCCGGTATAGGGGTCGAGATAAACGTAGCGTTCGTTGCATCCGCTTGATACCGCGATGGCGCGTTTCGTGCCCTTAATGCGTATCACGGCCGCGTCATGACCCGGCCCGAAGACGGTATCCGTGCCGACCATCGAATCGTACTGTTCGGTTATCCATCTCTTGGAGTTAAGGTTAAGCGAGGCGAGCAACTTCAAAAAGGCTTCCTTTATATCGGGCTTTGGCAGCTCGTACGATTTTATTTCGGATACTTTTTTAAGGTACTCCGGCTCTTTTATAGGTCGTTCGTATTTCGGGGCTGCGTCCACGCACGCGGCCACGGGCATATCGGCAACAGGTTCGCCGTGGAAAAAAAGTTTTACGTTGTTGCCTTCGGTAACTTCGCCTATCGTTACCGCCTCCAGGTCCCATTTTTCCAGTATCTCAAATATGCGCTTTTCGTTTTCCGTCTTTGCCACCAGCAGCATCCGCTCCTGCGATTCAGAAATCATTATTTCATACGGCGTCATCTTTTCTTCGCGCGTCGGTACTTTATCGAGATTTATCACCAGGCCGCTGTTCCCACGAGAAGCCATCTCGAACGAAGACGACGTAAGCCCCGCCGCGCCCATGTCTTGTATCCCCTCTACGAGGGATTTTTCGAATATCTCGAGGCACGCTTCTAAAAGCAGTTTTTCGGTAAATGGATCGCCCACTTGTACGGTAGGGCGTTTTTCCTCGGATTCCTCCTCGAAAGTATCCGAGGCCATTACCGCGCCGCCGATGCCGTCGCGCCCCGTTTTAGATCCGATGTATATTACCTTGTTGCCGACGCCCGAAGCTTTGCCGTAAAAGAGTTTGTCTTTTTTTGCGATGCCGACGGTCATGGCGTTAACGAGGTTGTTGCCGTTATAGCATTCGTGAAAGCGCGTATCGCCGCCCGTTGTCGGTACGCCGATGCAGTTGCCGTAAAGCGATATTCCGCGCACCACGCCGTTAACAAGGTAGGTCGTGCGTTCGTGCTCCGGCGCGCCGAAGCGCAGGCAGTCTAAGGAAGCTACGGGACGTGCGCCCATGGTGAAAACATCGCGCAATATTCCGCCTACTCCGGTGGCCGCGCCCTGCACAGGTTCGAGGTACGAAGGGTGGTTGTGCGATTCCATCTTGAACACGGCCGCAAGGCCGTCGCCGATATCCACAACGCCCGCGTTTTCGCCCGGCCCCTGGATGACCTGTGGCCCTTCCGTGGGGAAGCGGCTAAGATGGACGCGGGAGCTTTTGTACGAGCAGTGCTCGCTCCACATCGCGGCGAAGATGCCGAGTTCGAGAAGGTTGGGCATTCGGCCGAGGTGTTTTTGTATCTCCTTGAACTCATCTTCGCTCAGCCCGTGGTCGAGCGCCGTTTGTAAGGTAACTTCGGTTTCCATTATTTTCACTGTTTCCACTGTTTTTTCGTTTTTATTAAAGCACGCATTATAACCGCGTTTTGGTCGTCCGTGCGGATTTCCTAATAATGCGAATTTTCCTTTATGATGGTTCCATGGCGAAGGGGATATATTTCAGGATTGCTTCCGTATGCCTTGCGGTCTTTTTCGGGCTTATCGGGGCGGAAGGGGCGTTGAGGATCGGCGGCTATAACTACCGCAACGTTGTGGGAGATTACGAAGAAGGCGTGGGCTGGAGGTATTTGCCGAACCAGAAAGTTACCACAAAGGCCTTTTACGGTATCCCGACGAAAGTTACCATAAACTCGCTCGGCTTTCGCGGCGGGGAAATTGGCCCCAAAGACGAAGGTAGGCGCAGGATACTCCTTCTGGGCGATTCGTACACGCTTGGCTACGGAGTTTCGGACGGCGAGACTATTCCCGATTACCTAGAGGCCTCAATGGAAAAGAGCGGGCATAGCGTAGAGGTGATTAACGGCGGTATAGACGGCACAACGATTTTTCAGCAAAGAGGGCTATACGAAAAGTACGGCGATGCGTTGGAACCGGACGAGGTAATCCTGCTTTTTTGCATCAACGACCTTCAAGATATTGGGAATTACGACAACGAAGCCTCCCTCCAGAAAGGGCACTCGGAGTTCGTTCGCGCCTTTAAAAGGATTTTCTATAACACCGCCATAGGCGATCTGGTAATGCGGACAAGGCTTGATTGGATAAGCCGCAGACAAGAATTTTTGATTGCGCCGTCCCCGGCATATGCCGCGCCGACACCTAACAAAAACCTGTTCGATATTTACTTAAAGGAGTTCTTGGAGCTTGCAAAAAAAACGGCGGCGGAAAACATACCTGTTACCCTTGCCATCCTTCCGCTTGGGCCGCATCCCGACGACTACACCATTGCGGGGTGGTCGATAAAAACGTTTAGCGAAGAAATTTCCGCGCAACTTGAAGGGAGCAATGTAGAAGTTTTCCCTCTCTACGAAAAGTTTGGGGAAGATATACGAAAAAACCTTTCGTATCCCGACTGGCACTACACGCCAAAAGGCAACCGTTTGATAGCCGAAATTTTAAGGGATTATATTGTGGATAAGCGGAGTCCACTGACGGAGACTCCGCCGGGGGGGAAGACTTAACCCCTACCCGCTATTTGAACTTGTACCTTATGTTCGGCTTGCGGGCGGCGGTTGTTTCGTCGAGGCGTTTTACCTTGGCGATTGTCGGCGCGTTCGTTATAGATTCGGGATCGCTCTCGGCTTTTTGCGCAATGTCTAGCATCGCGTTTATAAAAGCGTCTATCGTTTCCTTGCTTTCGGTTTCTGTCGGCTCGATCATCATCGCGCCTTTGACTATAAGCGGGAAGTAAATCGTGGGCGGATGAAAACCCCTGTCGATCAGCCCCTTTGCGATATCGAGGGTTGTTACGTGATGTTCGTTTTGGAGCTTGTCGGAGACTATGCATTCGTGCATGCACGACGAATTGTAAGGCACATGATAATGCCCCTTTATCTTCGACAAGATGTAGTTGGCGTTTAAGACCGCCGCATCGGACACATCGTTCAACCCTTTTGCGCCAAGAGAGAGTATGTAGGCGTAAGCCCTCAGGTAAATTCCGAAGTTGCCGTACCATGCGTTAAGCGCTCCGATGCTTTTCGGGTCATCGTGTTTAAACGCATATGCGTTGCCGCTTTTTTCATTTTTATAGACGCGCGGCGACGGCAGGTAAGGTTCTAATTCGTTTGTTACCAGCACGGGGCCGGAACCCGGGCCGCCGCCTCCGTGCGGGGTGGAAAATGTTTTGTGCAGGTTCAGGTGGCAGGTGTCTATGCCCATGTCGCCGAACTTCGTTTTGCCCAAAAGGGCGTTAAGGTTCGCGCCGTCGGCATAAACAAAGCCGCCCTTTTTGTGGACGATTTCGCATATCTCTTTTATATTCTTTTCAAAAAGACCGAGCGTGTTCGGGTTGGTGAGCATTATCGCGGCGGTCTGCTCGTCCATCACATTTTCGAGTTCGGCGGTGTCTATCAGCCCGTCCGGTCCCGAATGGAGGCCCACCGATTCGTAATCGCAAAGGGTCGCACTGGCCGGGTTCGTACCGTGGGCAGAATCGGGCAAAATTATTTTTTTGCGCGGGTCGCCCTTTTCGGTAAGGTGTTTTCGTATGATTAAAAGTCCCGCAAACTCTCCCTGCGCGCCAGCCGCCGGCTGAACCGACGCGGCGCCCATGCCGGTGATCTCGCAAAGGAGACGCTCCAGTTCGTAAATAACCTGCAACGCGCCCTGAACGGAGGATTCATCTTGCAAAGGATGGATACCGGCAAAACCTTCCAGGCGGCACGCGGCTTCGTTTACCTTGGGATTGTATTTCATCGTACACGAGCCGAGCGGATAGAAGTTTGAATCGACGCCATAGTTCCATTGCGAAAGATGCGTAAAGTGGCGCACCGCCTCGACTTCGCTTACCTCCACGAGGCCGGTAAAGTCTTCGCGCAGCATTGACTTTGCAAAAACGGATTTACCAAAAACGCCTTCAATGTCCTTTTCGCCAAAAGGCGTTTTAGGCACGTCGCATCCTTTTCGGCCCTTTTTGCCCTGTTCGAATATAACCGGCTCGTTGAATACAAGCCCGCTCGCGCCCGGATGTTTGCTCATAAAAGAGCCTCCGCGAGTTTTTCGATGTCTTCGGGCGTTGTGAGTTCGGTTGCGGTAAGGAGCATCATCTTTTCCATGTCCGGGTAAAAACGCGAAAGATCAAGGCCGCCGATTATGCCTGCGGTCGCCAGCTTTTTGTTTACTTTGGCCGCCGGTTCGGGATATTCGACGACGAACTCGTTAAAAAACGGCAGGTCAAACGCTGGCGTTATTCCGTTTAAGCCGGAAAGTTTTTCCTTTAGCGCGTTTGCGGCATAAAAGTTATTCTTTGCTGTTTGGCTTAAACCGCTTCTCCCTAAAAGCGTAAGGTAGACCGTAACGGCAAGGGCGCACAGCCCTTGGTTGGTGCATATGTTAGACGTGGCCTTTTCGCGCCTTATATGCTGTTCACGCGCGACCAGCGTAAGGACGTACCCGTCGCGTCCGTCTTTGTCCGTTGTTTTGCCTGAGATGCGTCCCGGCATCTGCCTGAGGTATTTGTCGCGTGTGGCGAAAAGCCCGATGTACGGCCCGCCGAAAGACATCGAAAGGCCCAGCGACTGCCCCTCGCCGACAACGATATCCGCGCCGAATTCACCGGGCGGCGTTAACAGTCCCAGCGACATCGCCTCGGCGACGCCTGTTACGAAGAGGATTTTTTTATCTTTGCACAGCGCGCCAATTTCCGATAACTCCTCCACGTTCCCAAAAAAGTTGGGAGACTGCACGACCACCGCCGCCGTGTTTTCGGTTATCTTTTCCGCGATTCTTTTAACATTGGCGCGGCCGTGTGAATGGTCGGCCGTTTCAATCACCTTTATGTGGCGGTTCTGGACGTAAGAACGTACCACCTGCCGCCACCTTGGGTGGACGAGGTTCGATATTACTATTTCGTTTTTTCTGGAGATGCGGCACGCCATGAGCGCGGCCTCGGCCAGGGCGCTTGCGCCGTCGTACATCGACGCGTTGGCAACGTCCATGCCGAAAAGGGCGCAAACATAGGTTTGGAACTCGTAGATGGCCTGAAGCGTTCCCTGGCTTATCTCCGGTTGGTAAGGCGTGTATGCCGTGAAGAACTCCGACCTGCTAATAAGCTGATCGACCGCCGAAGGGATGAAATGGTTGTAGGCCCCTGCGCCGAGAAAGCCCGGTCGTGAAACGAGGGCGGTATTTTTAGATGCAACCGAGCGCATGTGGCGCATGAGTTCCTGTTCGCCCATAGGTTCGGGAAGTTTAAGCGAACTTTTTAACCTTAAGTTTTTGGGAATAACGTCGAAAAGCTTTTCCACCGATTCGATGCCGATTGACGACAGCATTTCGCGGCTGTCATCCGGCGTTAGCGGTATATACCTCATGGCACTTTAAAAGTGCCCAACGTATTCGGCAAAGCCGGATTTGGAACTTTCTTCATTCTCAAAATCATTCCCTGTATGACATCAAATTAGTGTTAGAGCGTCTTTGTGTAATCTTCGTACTGCCGGATATTCATAAGGTCTTCCAGTTCCGATTTATTGCCGGGCTTGATCTTTATCATCCACCCGTCCCCGAAGGGAGAGGAGTTTACAAGTTCAGGCTCGCTTTCCAGGCCGCCGTTTACCTTCACTATCTCGCCCGAAACGGGTGAATAGAGGTCGGAGACCGACTTAACCGATTCTACCACCCCGAACGATTCGCCCGCCTTTACATGGGAGCCTTCTTCCGGAAGCTCCACGAAGACTACGTCCCCCATTTCGTGTTGTGCATAATCGGTAATGCCTATTATTAAAAGGTCATCATCTTCAAGCGCCCATTCGTGCTCTTTTG
>SDBV01001559.1_pt1 | contig 34514 bp, 28 predicted proteins | sample 2277081 | NCBI WGS metagenome assembly SDBV01 (sample SAMN10402039, study PRJNA504765) | marine sediment metagenome | isolation source: marine sediment core GS10_PC15, 223 cmbsf | place: Arctic Ocean: Southern Knipovich Ridge | collected 2010 | reverse complement strand
AGTAGACTTGTAAAGTAATTCACCCTTGTTTCGCAAAGTCGTTCTCGAGACTTCGCGGGCTTCCAAGGAAAGCTTTTAATCCACATAATGCAGTTGGCGTGGATTTGGATTCTTCACTTTGCTCAGAACGACAAGTCGTGGTTCAGCGTTGCTTTGGCTTGTACAAGACACCTCCTAAATGGGAATTTTGAAGTTGCCACACAGAGGCGGTGGACTCAGTCCCTTTGCCCCTCTGGGGCTCCAGCGGTCTTGAGTTGCGCTGATGAGACATGCGGTTCTGTAACGTGGTATTATCTTCTAATATTTGTGAGTTTTCGGTGCTCTTTTGCTGTGGTGCTTACTGGGTGCTGCGTCGCAATTCTTTGACGCTCTAGGAAAAAGGAATGAGAAATGAAAAATATGTTCTTGGTGGGGATTCTGGTTGTGTCGTTTGCGGCGGTTGCTGTGGGTGAGTGGAAACCCGCGGATGGACCTTTGTTCACAAGATGGGCTGACAAGGTTTCGCCCAGGAAGGTTTGGCAGGAGTATCCGCGTCCGCAAATGGTGCGTAACAAGTGGACGAACCTGAATGGGTTGTGGGATTACGCGATAGTCCCGAAGGACAGTGGTCAGCCGCAGGAATTTGATGGAAAAATCCTTGTTCCCTTCGCTGCGGAATCGGCTTTGAGCGGTGTGGGCAAGCCGGTGGGTGAGAATAACCAGTTGTGGTATCAACGCCAATTCAGAGTGCCGAGCCTAAAGGGAGGCAAGCGCCTGTTGCTTCATTTCGGTGCGGTGGATTGGCATGCGGAAGTCTGGGTGAATGGAAATAAGGTTGGATCGCACAAGGGCGGTTACGATCCTTTCTCCTTCGACATTACGGACGCTTTGAATAAACGCGGTGAGCAGGAGTTGACTGTTTCGGTGTGGGACCCGACGGACACTTGGACGCAGCCGCGTGGCAAACAGGTGCGTGAACCGCAGGGTATCTGGTACACGGCGGTGACGGGTATCTGGCAGACAGTGTGGCTTGAACCCGTTCCTGAGGCGTCCATTACTGAGCTGAACGCCGTGCCGGATATCGATTCTGGCGTTCTTAGTCTTAAAGTCTACGGCACATCGAACTTCAAGGGTGTCATCAAGGCCGTGGCAAAGTTTGACGGCAAGACTGTTGGGCAAGCCGAGGGCGAATCCTTTGGTGATGAGATCGTGTTGAAGATACCTAACGCTAGACTTTGGTCGCCATATTCGCCGAATCTCTATGATTTAGAAGTTTCGCTGTCAAAGGATGGCAAGGAGATAGACAAGGTTGAGGGATATTTCGGGATGCGGAAAATATCGCTTGAGAAAGCGGAGGACGGCTTCAATCGCCTTTTCTTGAACAACAAACCGCTGTTCCAACTCGGGCCGCTTGACCAGGGTTGGTGGCCGGACGGCCTGTACACGGCCCCGACTGACGATGCCCTGAAGTACGACATCGAAATCACTAAGGAACTAGGGTTCAACATGCTGCGTAAGCACGTAAAGGTTGAGCCTGCCCGCTTTTATTACCATTGCGACAAGCTGGGCATGATGGTTTGGCAGGACATGCCAAGCGGTTGTTTGCAGAAAGGTGCAAAAGGCGACACGTTGCGCGTGGGAGCTGGGGACGCGGAAGACGCTATACGTCCGGCTGATTCGGCGAGACAGTTCGAGTACGAGTTGAAGGGAGTGATTGACGCAATGCGCTGCTTTCCTTCAATTGTGATGTGGGTGCCTTTCAATGAAGGTTGGGGGCAGTATGACACCGCACGAATCGCTGCATGGGTGAAGGAATACGATCCGTCGAGGCTGGTCAACGCTGTCAGCGGATGGACGGACCGCAGAGTGAGCGATGTCCTGGATATTCACAGCTATCCCGGCCCCGCAATTAAGGTTGACGATACAAACCGCGCGGCCGTGCTGGGTGAATTCGGCGGCTTGGGTTGGCCTGTGGAGGGACATCTGTGGTGGAACAAACGGAACTGGGGATATCGCACGTACCAAACCCGAAAGGAACTGAATGACAAGTACGACGAGGTCGTGGGTAATGTTTACGGCCTGCTTGGCCAAGGTCTTGCCGCTGCCGTGTACACTCAGACAACTGACGTCGAGGGCGAAGTCAATGGCTTGATGACCTATGACCGGGAAGTCGTGAAATATGACCCCGCCAGGTTGCGCGCTATTCATAGCCGCCTTTACCGTTCTTCGCCGAAGGTGAGTTACTTGATACCTGCGTCACAGGATGAAGTTCAGAAGTGGAGTTACACCTTTTCGAATCCCGGTCAGAATTGGCAAACCGCGACAAGCACAGGCGGAAACTGGAAAGAAGGCGACGCGCCGTTCCAATCCGAGAGCGCGCCATTTATCCCGCAAGGTACACCGTGGAAGGGCAAACAAATCATGCTGCGTCGTACCTTTGACGTCAAGAAGGTTCCTACGGGTCTGTGGATGAAAACTTATCTTAATGTGAAGGACTTTTCGGTCTACATCAACGGCCAGCTTGTGGCAGAACTCAAAGAACCGCGCGCAACTAGACGTCATTACCGGCATTTCGATCTGAGCGAGCATGTCGGCGTGCTGAAGCCGGGCAGCAACATTATCGCTGTTCACGCAACCAAGGAAACGGGAATTCGAGTTGTAGATTTGGGCTTATACGCCGTCGACGCCAGGGATTGACAGTGCTATTGAAGCATTTGCGGAAGGAAAACGCCTGATTCCCGGCCGGCCATACAGGCACGTGCTACCACGCAAATAATCAATCGCACGTAATGGAATTGAGCGCAGAATAGCGGCAACCTGTTAGACCTGTCAACTCGCTATCGGACCATAAGGGAGTCTGGGCTTGCAACCGACCTTGTAGGTGGAGCATTATCTTATCAAGCTATGAAGAAACCTGTCAGGTGGGGAGTTCTCCCACCGGGGAAACGCAAGGGGGAGAAATGATCAGGAACACAAATATCGTAGTCTTTGCACTGACGCTGCTTCTGGTCTTGTCCTCTGCCACTGCCCAGGCGGCTAGAGGAATATACGGAACGATAAATGACGCTTCTGGCGGACCCATATCAGGTGTTACTATCAGGATTGATGGCTCAGCGTTTAAAACGCTTTCCGCAAAGGACGGATCGTATGACCTCGACTATGTTCCAGGCGACATCAAAGTCCTATTCTCAAAACGCGGATATCTTCCATATATTCTAAGGCTGAGCATAGCCCAGAAAATGCCCTATCCCGCGCAGGAGATCAAACTCAAACGAATTCCCTACCCCATAAACTGGCTTGGCGAAACTGTGGCCGGTGCAACAGTCAAGGCACGTAAGAGTAATCAACTTGGCAGCAGAGGAGAGTTCTTTGATTTTAGTTCCGCTGTTGGCGAAGACGGTTGGTATGAGCTTCCTGTCGTAGAGGGTGATGTTGAGGTGGTGATAACGGCGCAAAACTTTGGCGATGCCAAGTATTCAATCAATATAGGCCAACAAAAACTGCCGAAGGGACAGAGTATTCTTATGATGCCTGCATCGCCAGGGTTGTACTACGGCGAAAAGAAACTCAGTGCTGTTGATGTCCAATTCGACAAGACAGAAATGGAACCTTACCGCGGCAATCTTGTTATTCCTCGAATTCCAGCAATATGGGAAGGCGATTACTATGCCAAGGGCGACGCAAACAAAATGGATCCCAACGGAGAAACACTCGATCTCTACTATTATCCAAATATTCCGGCTACAATCGGTGCCAGCCCATTGGCCGCTCGGCACGCTGTGGCAGTGTTGAACCCGGGACTAGAAGGGCTGATAGCGAAACTAGGTTCCAAATCCGGAGAGTTTCAGAAAGCCGAAGTCGAGGTTATCACGATAACAGAGAGAGAAACATGGCAACACTCGCTCATCTATCAGCCCAAAAACCTGTACCTGCTGAGAGTACCTTTCACACCCGAAACCTTGGTTGTGGTTTGCGATTGGACCCAAGATTACGGAAGTTTAGGTGGACTATTCCACCCCGGTGAGAGAGCCTGGATTCTAAGAGGACCAAATGCGGTCACCGCAGAAGAAAAAGAAGCTATTCTGAAACAGGCGATGACAATTGCGGAGGAAGCGATAAAGTGTTTTCTCGATGAAGAGTTTGAAAAGTGCCTTGCAAAAGCGCAGGAATCGCTTGAGATCTGTCCGACAGCCAGCGGTTATTTTGCCAAAGCAATAGGCACTTTCGGAAGAAAAGAGTATGAGGGAGATATCCCGCAAAAAATTCTCGAAGATTCTCTTGCAGCCACTAAGGCAGGACTCAGAGAATTTCCCGATTACTACCTGCTCAACTTTTTTGAAGCGCAACTCTACACCGAGATAGAACTGCATGAACAGGCCGTAAGCACTCTTAAGAGGCTTGTCGAGAGTGGGCGAGACGACCCCCAAGTTTTGGGCCATTTAGCATTGAACTATGCAAAGCTAGGGTCAAATTTGGATGAAGCGCTCAGACTCGGCAAGAAAGCCGAGTCCCGTGGAGACAAAGAGCAGGCGGCCTTTCATAACTCGGTTCTGGCTGAATGCTACTTCGCACGGGAAGAACACAAAAAAGCGCTCAGATACAACGAAAAAGCGTTAAAAGATGAACCTGATAATGTGGACTATATAGACCAAAAGAAACGCATAGAAAGGGCGTTGGGAAAATCCTAGAGAATAAACGGCCTGATGCTTAACAAAGAAATTAATTCATGGTAAAGATGCCCGGCGACTGCATACCATAAGACTGCGGCTAGTCACACACATTTCCGTGGTTGCGTTCACTTTGTGGTTGAACGGTCTCCATGCACACCAATGCCAACAGTTAATATTCTTCTTATAATAAACAGATGAGACGACGTTGATAGTAGTTTCTAGTAAGCTCTTTCAAAAAACGGGTCTTGTGGTTTACAATACTTATGGCTTATACTGCTAAAAGCGATGGTTGAGTCTTTGAATGAGAGGGCGTGTGATGACGATGGCTTTATCAAGGAAATCGGGGGCAGTTGCTTGGGCCTTGTTGTTGTGTTGTGCGCAGTGCTTTTGTGTATCCGGCGCAATTGCACAAAAGAGTGGAATTGTTCGTAAGGACCAAATTCTTTCCGCGATAAACCCTGGCCCTGGAACGAGGGGCCCCGTCGTTCGTCCCAAGCCAAAGGTGACCGAAGAAGGCTACGCCGTACCTGAAGCGTCCTACCACATATCTTTACCTCAAGTGACATTTGAAAAAAGCAAGGCCTTGCTTCGTGCGGACGGGAAACGGCAAATTCAGGAAATGCTCAAGGCCATGAACGCATCCGAGGATTTGCGCGGTGTGCGGTTTCTGATTGAAGGGCATACTTGCAGTCTTGGCGAGTCCTCATACAATGTTGACTTGTCGCTGAAACGTGCCCGCGCCGTGCGCGACTTTCTCGTCAACGAAATGAAAGTCTCGCCAACCCGTTTGGATATAACCGGCTGGGGGGAAGAGCGTCCTTGGAAATCCAACACTACCGAGGAAGGCCAGCAGGTCAACCGCAGGGTGGATTTCGTCAAACTCGAGTCGGCAAGCATGCCTCCCGTTAGCCGCGGCATGCGTAGCGCTGTTGTCCCTCAAGACGAAGACCGCTTCTTCGAATCTCAAGTCTGGGGCATTCCGAATGGCTCGATCGAGCCGGTCAAGCTTTCACCGGCAAACAATGTGCTGTATTCCGACGACACTTTTCAGTTGCGCCTCACTGTCAGGGAGGGCAGTCACATTTACATCCTTTACGTGGGCGCCAGCGGAAAAATCCAATGGCTGTATCCGACCGAGGACATTCAATACGGCCGCTGGCATTACTTTGGCGACGAGCTCATGCTGCCTTCCGATGACGAGTGGTACTATCTTGACAACAAAACGGGCAAAGAAACCTTCATCGTGATAGCTTCGCATGAGCCGCTGCCCGATCCTAAGGGCCTTCCGCAGTTGATTAGACAGAACGGCGGCAAGGCGGATGTGCTGAAAACCACCTTGGGCACTGACAAGGTTCAAACTGATACACTCGTGATTGAGCATCGATAAATGCATGCCTGGGCCTTAGTCGAGGTCTTTGCGCGCACACTATTAAGGAGGGCGACAATGAAAAAGGCATTTGGAGTTTTGGCGGCTGCTACATTAATTGCTATTGGATGCATAACCGCGGATTTGACGGTTAACGCCCATGTGATCGTTGAGATCCGGCATATGGAGGCAGGCCTGTCAGAGTCAATTCCAGGCAAGATCGAGACTACCGAGGGCGCGATACGTTCTACACCCCCGATCTTGAGCGAAAGAATCGAGAAACCGTATCAGGATGCCGCCTTTGGCATCCTCGAACGGCGTCTTCAGATAAACGAGCTTCTTGAGAACGGTGTTTTGGGCGAGGCAAATGATGGATTCGTCATAATTAGGGGGGCTGCATCTGGGGACGCTCAAAAACTGGCCGATGCCGAAAACAGAGACCGCGCATCACTTTATGCAAAGATTTCTACGAAGGCGGGCGCCGATTCCGCTTTCGTGGGCAGACTGTATGCATTTGAACGGCTGAAGGCCGCCAAATCCGGCCTATGGATTCAGATCCCGGAGCGCGGCGAATTGTATGACGAATTTGCCGGGACCAGAACAAAAAGCCGGCTTGGTAGAAACGGCGGCCCTGGGGCATGGTTTAAGTCCTTCTGACCCAAATAGAAACAACATAGATACTCAATCAAAAGGGATCCCTGCGGGTCCCTTTCTCATTCGAAGCGCTGCATTATCTGGGTTTATTAGTGCCATAGATGCTCTTTTGAGTTTTCTTTCATGGATCCTTTTACTAGTTCCCGTTCGTCATGGGATATTTGTCTTTTCAGCATCATCAGATATGCTTCCCAGGAAAAAATAAGCACTTCTACGCTGTCGAGCGCGATGGCAGTTGCCGTCCACTTCAGGCTTGGATCGTTTTGGGGAATGATGCCGATTATGTTTGGTGCTGCGACCATTGCGTCCGTAGCGCTTCCTCTTTTTAGCTTGAAGCTGCCCTTTACGAGCAGGTAGCCGGTTCCCTGGCAGTAGTCGCCCTGCTCGAAGAGAGTTGCCCCTTGAGCCAGTTTTCGTCGTTCGGTGATCCATGGGAATACAGAGCAGATTTTGAGTTTGATCTCGTCGTTTAGACTTCTGAACAAAGCTATGTTGAGCAGGTTTTTGCAGTCGAATCGCTCCCATACAAGTTGTTCGATTGCTTTCATGAACAGGGCGTATTGTTCGTCTGAAAGCGTTTGTTTCAGGCGTTCGTACAGCTCTCCCCAGTCGAATGCGAGGGCGCTCAGTTCGCCTTTTGCGGTCACGGTTGCCGTGCGGGTGTCTCCCGACTTGAATTGGGACATTTCTCCCAGCAGTGCCGGGGCAGGCACATCCGCCAGAACGTTCCCTTCCTTCTCGATTTGCACGGCGCCCTTGAGCAATACGTATCCAGCCTCGAAACCCAAGTGTCCTTCATGCATCAGGTCTTCGCCGCTGCCCAGGTCAATTGGCTCTCCGACTGCACCGAAAGCCTCCACGATTTTCGCTTTCATTTCATCCGGCATTCCGTCCAAAAACGAAAGTTCGGCCAGATTACTCAAATTATCTAGCTCCCCCATTTTCCTACCTCCTGTTTTTTTCGCCCGGCTTCTTACGGTATCGATTTGGACCAAAGCCGCATTGTTTCCCATTTTACAGTTTATTATATCAGGCATTTGGCCGAAGTCATAGTGTTTCTGCGCCAGAAAAACGGCAATAGCGAAAAAAAGCCCGACGGGGCCGCATAAGAAAAAGCCTGTTCAGAATTCCAAATATGTTATTATAGTGCCTGTAGTGTCAACAGTTCGGAGGGAATTGCTATGAGTGCATCGGAGAACAGCGGGCCCAAACGGGGGCGCAAACAGCTTTCTCTTGAGAAGATTCTGTCTTACGCGATAAAGCATGGGGCTTCTGACATTCATCTGAAAGTCCCCAGGCCCCCGATAGTTCGCATAGACGGGGAAATACGCTTTGTCGGGGAGGTTCCCCTGACGCAGGAGCATATGCTTGGCTATCTCGACGACATGATGAATGAGTCCGACAAGGCCCATTTCTTGGAGACGGGCGATTTTGATCTTGCTTTGAGCATGCCGGGGATAGGCCGTTTCAGGGTAAACTGCCTCAAGCAGCGCGGTACAATCGCGGCGATCATGCGACATGTCAAGGACAAGATTCCGGATGTAGGCAATCTGAATCTTCCACTCGAACCGATCCAAAAAATAGCACAAATCCAGCGGGGCCTCGTTCTGATAACGGGCACGACAGGCAGCGGCAAATCTACAAGCCTGGCAGGCATAATCGATATAATCAATAAGAGCCGTTCGGTGCATATCGTCACTCTGGAGGATCCTATCGAGTTTCTTCATGAGGACAAAAAAAGCAGCGTGATCCAGCGCGAAATGGCAATTGACACAAAGGATTTCAAGGTGGCTTTGCGGGCTCTGATGCGCGAGGATCCCGATGTAATCCTTATCGGCGAGATGCGCGACCACGAGACCTTTCAGGCTTGTATTTCCGCCGCTGAGACGGGCCACTTGGTGTTTAGCACCTTGCACACTACCAACGCAATGATGACGGTAGACCGCATAATTGACCTGTTTCCGCCGGATCAGCATGATCAGGTTCGATCTCAGTTAGCCCTTCAGTTGCGAGCCTTGGTTGCGCAGCGCCTGATCCCGGCGGCGGACGGTACTGGCCGTGTTCCTGCAGTCGAGATAATGTTTAACACGGCGGCGATTGCTTCTTTGATTCGGGAAAACAACCTCAAGCAGATTCCGGGCGTGATAGCGGGAGGCGCGGGCGAAGGGATGCAGACATTCAACATGAGCCTTGTTCAACTCATAGAAAAGGGCCTCATCACCGAAGAGGATGCCATGTTGGCTTCTGACAATCCGGACGAGCTCAAAATGAACCTGCAAGGCATTTTCCTCAGCCAGGGCCGTGGCGGAATCCTCAAGAAATAGGCTCAGGTTATGCAAGGGCCCTCCCAGTCTGTTGGACTCATGAGAATTCTTCGGCAAAATCTATGATTTGGCCAAACTTTTCACGAGCAAAATTTCTCTCTTTGTTGTATAATTATAAAGAGGAATGTCTTGCCGCCAATGGCAAGATATCGGCGTGGGCCTTTTTTCGAGGATGAAGCTATGGCTAAAAAGCATCCAGCAAAGGAAAGGAGGCAGCATGATAGGGGAGGGACTTCGGTGTGCGCTTGGCTTACGTTTCAAAACGACAAGCGAGTGTACAGCAGCATTCCGGTTGATTTGAGTGAGCACGGCGCCCAGTTCAGTACGGAAAAAGGCGTCGGAGAAGGCGAGACTGTCCAAGTGAACATGCAACTCGATTCGACTATGGTCGAATGTGTTGGCAACGTAATGTGGGCACTTTCGCCTAGCGAGGGTTTTCACAAGTTTGAAGTCAGCTTTGTGAACCTTCCGCCGGAACAACGAGACAACATAAAGAATTTTGTGGCCAGGCAAGGAAAGGGCGAAACCGTTCGAGAAGCTATTTAGTTCCTGTTGCGGAAGTCCCGGAGGGACGACTGATAATAGCCCACCGTTTTAACGGTGGGAAAAGAACACTCCCCTTTATTCAGTCCCGGAGGGACGGCTGAAACGGCCGTGGCACCAATAGATGCTTCACTTTTCAGCCGTCCCTCCGGGACTTCCATTTACTATTCTCGGATCCCAGCAATGAATTGCTGGGCTATTATCAGATGTCCCTCTGGGGCAAAACACCCTTTCCGCAACAGAAACTATCTAAAGGGCAAATTCCATCCTTTCTTTTTTTGCGAGTGATGGGTCCTTTGCCAACATCTCTTGGGCATCTCGGCGGGCGGCTTCTATAAGACGCACGTCTTGGATAAGGTCTGCTGCTCGCAGGTCGCTTAGGCCCGCCTGGCGCACTCCGTAGAACTCGCCGGGACCTCGAAGTTTGAGATCTTCCTCGGCGATGTCGAAACCGCTGTTAGTTGCGCAAAGGACCTCGATACGTTTTTTGCCATCTTTGGTGATGGGTTTTCCCAGAAGGAAACAGTAGGCTTGTTCATTTCCTCTGCCCACTCTTCCTCTTAGTTGGTGCAACTGCGTCAGTCCGAACTGTGAAGCGTCTTCAATTACAATCACTGAGGCGGTGGGAACGTCGATGCCGACTTCGATAACGGATGTGCTGAACAGAACATCGAGTTCACAGTTCTTGAAGCTGTGCATTATGGTGTCTTTTTCGTCTGATTGCATGCGTCCATGTATGAGTGCAGTTCGCAAGTTTGAGAAAACGCCTGTGGATAATTCGTCGAAGTGGGTTGTAACCGCCCTCAGGTCTCGTTTGTCGGACTCCTCGACCAAGGGACATATTATGTACGTCTGCTTGCCTTGCTGGGCCTGTTCGCGTACATACTCATACAAATCCTCGACTTTGCTTTCGGGTATAGCGCTCGTCTTAACGGGTAACCTTCCGGGCGGCATTTCCTCTATGACGGAGATGTCCATGCCGCCGTAGACTGTTATCGAAAGTGTGCGCGGAATAGGTGTCGCCGTCATATGCAATATGTCCGGGTAAGGTCCCTTCTTCACCAGGGCTTCGCGTTGCATAACGCCGAAGCGGTGCTGCTCGTCTATGATGACCAAGCCGAGATTGTGGAAAGCGCTCTTTTCCTGGATTAGCGCGTGCGTGCCAACAACCACGTCAATCTCACCTGATTCGATTCGTTGTCTGAGACCGGCAGCGTCCCTGGTCGATCCTGTCAAGGACGCTACGTTGAGTCTCAAAGGCTGCAACATGTCCCGCAGAGAGATGTAGTGCTGCTCTGCAAGTATCTCAGTTGGCGCCATAATCGCCGTCTGATGGCCACCGTCGGCAGCGCATGCAACCGCGTGGAGGGCAACAATGGTCTTGCCGCAGCCGACGTCTCCCTGGAGAAGGCGCATCATGGGATACGGGGCTCTCATGTCCTTGAGGATGTCGCGAATGACCTTCTTCTGGTCGCGGGTTAATTTGAAGGGCAATGAATCGCGGAAGCTCTTCAAGATAGGGCCATTGGTTTTATGGCGAATAGCGTCGCTTTCGGCGTGTCTGGCCGCCCTTTGCCCGAGTACTCCGAGTTGAATCCGAAGAATCTCCTCATAAGCAAAACGCCTTCGCGCTTCCTTCGCATCGTCCAGTTCGTCCGGAAAATGTATCTGGGCAATCGCCGTGGACAATGGCGGGAACTTATACCGTTCCAACAACTCCGCGGACAAAGTTTCGCTTATCCCATCCGCCGTTTGGTCGAGCAATTGCCGCACACATCGCCGCAACATTCGTTGGGACACCTTTTCCGTGAGCGGATATATGGGGACAATACGTCCAGTATTGAGATGGTCTTCATCGTCACACGAAAGCGGTTCATAGTCTGGATTCTTAAGCGCGAGGCCATTGTATGTGCCCACATTTCCAGTGAAAAGGGCTCGATATCCCGGCTTAAATGTCCTGGCAAGGAATCCTCGTCCGAACCAAGTCGCATTAATCTCGCCGGTACCGTCACTTAGAGTTGCCACGGCCAGAGATTGGCGGCCTCTGAGTCTTATCATTCTGGCCTTGACGACCTCAGCCTCGATAGTTACGAAATCGCCTGTCTCGATGTCGGAAATGTTGGCTATCGTGCGCCTGTCCTGGTAATCCCTCGGGAAATGGAAGAGCATATCGCGCATGGTTTCGATGCCCAACTTTGCGAGCAGCTTGGCCCTTTTCGGACCAATTCCGTCCAGGTTTTCTATGTTCTCATTTGGCAGCAAATTGCATGTCTCGCAATTGGGATAATCCCAGATAATGTTGATGGTTTTGAGAATCCTACCCAATCCTGGCGGCTATGTCCATGTTTGGGCGTGCGAATGTGGTCATTCTACAATGATTCGGCTTTATTTGCCCGCAAAAGGCCGCATCTGGTAACCTTGCACACAATTACTATTCAACCAAGTTCTATTCCATGGAGTTATATATACAGAATGACTGACAAGCAAGATAAAGGCAAAGAATCCGCCGGAGCGGCCAAGAGGGGTTCGCGCAAGGCGGCCTTTGGTTTTGTGGCGATTTTCATGATAGTGGTGATCTCACTTTTGACCGGTTACCGCATGACGGTTAATAAGCCAATCAACCAATGGTACTTGTTCCAGGTCGCCAAGCACACGAGCATTTTGCTTGATTTTCTCGGCCATTCGTCCTGGCTTGAGGACAGGCCCGACTACTCAGGCCGTGAAGTCGAGATACGAACCAAGTTGAAGGCGTATCGAGAAGGGGAAGAACCGCCTTCAATCTTTCCCGAGCCAGAGGGGCCGGTCGAGCCACTCACGGCGTGGGAACATTGGCAATATCGCATTGAGGAAGCCAGAGCCAATGAAGACATACCGATGCCGCTGGGCCCAAATGTGGCGTTCGTGTGGAAGCCAAGCCTTTTCATGCTTCGGGACGAGTTGCTGGACGAAAAGAACAGCATAAACGCCGACACTTTGCTTGATGACGATACGCGCGATGCCAAATTAGCGGCAGTTGAAACTAAACTGGAAGACATGGAGCGCCGGATAAAGGAGGCCTCGGAGAATGAAGGCGGCGCTGATCCGAGTGAGGCAGTCTCGTTCCGCTTCGTTCTCATTCACGAGTGCGGCGCGATCGAGGCCATTGTCATATTCGTAGCGGCAGTTTTGGCCTTTCCAACGCGCAAGTTAAGACGCCTTTGGGGTGTGTTGCTGGGTGCACCAATATTGTATTTTGTAAACGTTTTCAGGCTATCGACACTGTCTTTCATAGGGGCTCATACGGGTGGGGACGAACGCTTCGATTTCGCCCATGAGTATGTTTGGCAGTGTATTTATATAGTTTTCGTCGTAATAGTTTGGCTGCTTTGGGTCGATCTTTTTGTAAGGCGGAGAGATGCAAATGAACGAAAGAATTGATCTGAAAAACATACTATTCTTCTGCCTCAAGTTTATGGTTTTCGCTCCTGTGTGCCTTGTGCTGTGGGGTTATCTCATTCCAACATACGCTTGGCTCGTCGGCCAGGCATCCGGCACAATTGCGATGACATTATTGAATGTGCCTGTTGAAGGGATGAGAGTCGAGCCGATGGGCCTTATTAACAGGGAGACCTTGCTTGTTTTCGATGTGGTAGGCGTACGGGATCCGCTGAAGCTGGAAATAGTGCTTTTGGTGGCCAACATGGCGCCTTACGTGGCACTGGTACTTTCCACAGGGGGCATGAAGATACTCCGAAGACTGGCTGTATTGGCAATAGGTGTTTCGATACTGGCCCTTACACACATAATCTTTTTATCGGCACTGTTTGCAATGGGTAAATCGCAGGTCCTTGAGACTTTGGGCCAGCTTTTTGTCACGCTCCCATTTTTGCTTTGGATAATGCTTGCGTTTTGGCGTAACCTTGTGGAATTGATAGATTCGGCGGCAAATCAAGACAAGGACGCTTCGTAAGCGAATAGGTTATGATCACTGGGAGCTTTAATTGACATTATAACGAATAAAGTGCGTTGTCTCTTGTATTGTCTAGAAGAAGGTGAGAAAACGTTATGAACGGCCCCATTGAGCAGGTTAAGTGTTTGCCGTTGAAAGTCGAGTGAATTAAGCGCATTCATACTTTCTTTCATTCGTTGAGCGTTTGCACGACTTTCTAATGGAGGCGTTTACATGGAGCCGAGCCGGTGAGAAGAGTTCAGTCTACTCGTAGCGTTCACAAGCATCCGGGCAAAATCACGTCTTTTCACGTCGTTGTGGGGATTATGGCGGCGGCTGGGCTGGTTGTGCTTGCCAGTATTCTTTTTGCCCCTGACAAACCGCCACCGCCTCCGTCCTCCGAAATAGCGTACCAAAAACGGCCTAACGCTGAGGAACGCGAATTATGGGGGCCTTATTCGTCAGCTCCCAGACCTCGAAACCGAAACGTGAGCAACGTCACCCAAGAGGAGCAGTATGATGAGACTGAGGAAGAAGCGAAGTATCAGTTTGTTTTCTTTGGAGTTGTAACGTCGGCGGATAGTGGCGAACCGTTGCGGATGGCGAATCTGTGGTGCAGGCGTCAGATGACTGAGGACGAGAAAGCTGATCAGGACGCCTTGGTCGAGGAAGCCAAAGAGTCGGGAGATGTCGAAAAAAGGGACGAGGCATTCAGAAGCTTTGATGAATTTCGGATACGGCGCTCTGCGCGTACGGACGATGACGGGCGTTTTAAGATAACCGTTCCCAAGAAAGGCGAGTATAAGTTCAATTGCGATGCCTACGGTTACATTCCCGAACGCGACCGTATGGTCATTTTCCCAGAGGATGAGGAAGAAAAGTTTCAGGTGGATTTTTCGATGTCGCTTGGCGCGTCGATATCGGGCCGGGTGACTGAATCGGGGACGAGTACGGGGGCGGTGGGTGTGCGCGTAATAGCGAGCGAAGCCGTGCGGAACAGGAATTGGGGACAGGACGCCAAGACTGACGAGAATGGAAGGTACACCATAACTGGTCTAACCGTGGGCGCTTACTCGGTCATACTGAACCTTCATGACAGTCCGTACCAGGTGTCTTCGCTTATTCCTTCCCGCTCGGTCGATATCGATGTGCCTCGCCAGAAAAAAACGGGGATAGATTTCACGGTTGAGCCTGCCGGCACTGTTTGGGGTTACGTTACCGGTCCTGAAAAAGAGCCAATTCGCAGTGCCAAGGTCATTCTGTGTACCTCCGAAAGCATCGTCTCCCAGGCGCTAAAGGCCATGACAAAACAGGCTCCGCCGATAGGTGACAACACGGAGAAGGACGGATATTACGAGCTTGTTGGCGTGCCGCTTAACGAAGAGTGGCGTGTGTACGTTCTTGATGACGACTGGGCCCCGCAACTTAGCGATCCCTTTGTTCTGACGGCTTCCCAACGCTTTATTCGCGTGGATCTTTTCGTGCCGCCCGGCTCGAATATTTATGGGCGCGTTGTTTCGCCTGACGGCCAGCCGATTGCCCGCGCGGACATAGCCTGTTTTCCAGGTTACTCAAAGTTCTTGAGCAAGTTCAATACAGCGCACGCTTTCCGCGAGGAGCATTCGAAGCAGGACGGCAGCTTTTTGATTCCCCAACTTCCGGCGGGAGAGTACCAGATAATTGCATTCGAGGAGGGCTACAAGGTGTCGGCCTTCGGTGAGCCGGTTTATCCTGACGGTTATAGCGACATCCATAATGTTGAGGTTGTGTTGACTCCGATAGAGAGCGGGGACTATGGCATTTATGGCATGGTTATGGACACCAATGGCCAGCCAATAGATGATGTTCGCATACAATTGATGGGAATGGGCACTGAATCGCTCAGTGCATCCGAAATGTCCACGAAAAGCGACGAGCTAGGTCTGTTTGGATTTATGGGGATCGAGCCGGGCTTCTTCATGCTTTCCGCCGATAAGAACGGCTACGCCCCGGTCATCACTCATGACGTAAAGCTTGACGAACCGACGGACATAGTCATGGAAGCGGCAGGGGGAGTCAATGGGGTAGTGCTTGTGCGCGAAACAAACAGGCCGCCGGTAGGAAAGAATTACCGCGTAAACGTTACTCCTCAGTTCGTAACAGGTGGAAGTTTCCTTTATGAAATGGCTGACAGACGGTCGCACAGTTTCAATAACGAGGACGGCAGCTTTTCTTTTTCGCTTGCACCTGGCGACTATAGATTGGAAGCGCGTTGCGGTACTTTGACGCCAGGCACAACTCAAGTGTCGGTGACATCCGGCCGGGAGACGAGCGGCGTAACCATTTACGTAAGCGAGAAGGGCGGCAGTATACGCGGGCGTGTGAGAATGGTGGACGGCGCAAGTCCACGGGGGGCCATTGCGAGCGTTGTTAAGATGGGCGGCGGGCAACTCGCGGACCTTGTAGGACTGTTCGAGCGGTCTGGTGGCCGCGGCGAGCAGGTTGGGTCAGACGGCTCCTTCGAGTTTAAGAACCTTGCCGAAGGCACTTATACGGTTATGGCCCAGGCTTCCGGATACGCCCAAGGCAGAAGCGAACCGGTAGAAGTGAGCTTCGGCAGGGCGGTGAACGGTGTGGACGTGTTGCTTGGCCACGGCGGTTCGTTGCAGGGCTATGTTATGCAGGATGGAGAACTTTTGGCGGGCGCGTTGGTGACGGTTGTCGGAAGCGGGGTAACAAAGATGGGCAACGCCGACAGGAACGGCCAATACATGATCGAGGGGATACCTCAGGGCAAGTATATGGCGTCGGCTGTACAAGTGGACGAGATCCGGTTGGGTTCATTTTTTGCGCCACTTCACGCCGAGGTCGAAATTGCTGAAGGGCAGACGACCTTCTACAATTTTGGCGAGGAAATCGGGGGCGTGCTTGAGGGTCTGTGCCAGCCGCCGCCAAAATTCGGTTCGATGGCGATAGTTGTGGTGCATTTGCCCGGAGAAGGTTTTGGATTATCGGGTCTTGATTTCAATGATCTGCTCGGCGCATACGGCGAGGGTTCGTCGATGGCTTATGGACTTATAGGTATGAGTCCAGTGAGTGGGGACGGTTATTTCAAGATTCCGAACCTGCCGATCGGCACATTTGACGTCGAGGTTCTTTACGGTTCGGCTCTGGCCTTGCTCTCCGGCCAAATACAGACGGTGCATGCCGAAACGATAACGATAACTGGCGAGGAAAGAAAGTATATTGAAGTCAAACTGCCAAACAAGTGAGGATAGATAATGGCTCTTGTTCATCTTGATAACGTTCATGTGTCTTATGGGAAATTCATGGCGCTCGACGGCGTGTCCTTTGACGTCGAAGGGGGTGCGGTGGGACTGCTGGGGCCTAACGGCGCAGGCAAGAGTACCTTGCTCAAGACGCTGCTGGGTTTCATACGCGCCAAATCCGGCGTGGTCGAAATGTTTGGCAAAGCAATGCCTGATGCTGCGTTGGCTGTGCGTCAACAGCTTGGGTATATGCCAGAACGCGCGATTGTGTGCCGTAAGATCAGCGCGGTTTCGTTTCTTACCTACTGCGGATGCCTGTTCGGCATGACGCGGGTGGACTCGATGGAGCGCGCGCACGAGGTGCTCAATTATGTCGGCATGACTGACAACCGATACAGAAAGATGGAGACGTATTCGACGGGGATGCTGCAGCGTGTGAAGTTCGCACAGGCGCTGATTCATGATCCGAAACTGCTGTTGTTGGACGAGCCTACCAACGGCCTCGATCCGGAAGGCCGTGTGGAAATGCTCGACCTTATAAAGGAACTTGCCATTGGCCGCAGGGCGACGATAGTGCTGTCGTCTCATTTGCTTCCTGATGTTCAGTACGTTTGCGAACGCATAGTTGTATTGAACAAAGGCAAGGTTGTTCGTGATGGCGAGATGGACGACCTGACCAAGTTGCGCGACGGTTTGTATAAACTCCGCGTTCGCGATAATAAGGAACCGTTCATGGCGGCGCTGGACGAGGCCGGGTGCAAGTGGCACGATGAGAATGACGGGAATTTGCTTGTAACAAAACCGGAAGGTTTCGAAGTGCGCGCGTTCTTCGAGATTGCGAAACAGAGCGATACGCATATTCGTCATTTCGAACCGGTTCGGCATAGTCTTGAGGAGGTATTCATGGATGCTATAGGGAGGGGTGAATAGTGCCGATTTATGATCAGACATACCGCGAATATGACGGGAAAGTCAAAAGCGGATTTCGTTGGTGGACGATTGTTGAGCAGGAACTGAGGGTTCTTGCTAAAACGAGGATGTTCATTTACCTTATACTGTTGAGCAGCCTCCACATTATTCTGCGGATCCTGCAAATAGTCACATACGACGTGCTGATGTCCGATCCGAACAATCCCATCACCATCGCCCTGCAAAGTGTAAGCGCGATCGCTGTTAATGAGCAGATGTTCTTCGATTTTATCCGCATTCAGAGTTCGGCTGTTTTTCTGCTTACTCTTTTTTCCGGTGCGGGTATGATTTGCAACGATTTTCAGGACAACTTGATGGAGATATATTTTTCCAAACCTCTCAATTGGCGCGACTACACTTTGGGCAAGGTGGGCACTTTGATACTTATCGGCCTGACTTTGACCGCGCTGCCGGGAGTGTTTTTCGTTGTTCTTCATAACGCCCTTGATCCCGGTATGGATACACTTAAGGAGACTTATCTGTATCCGGTTTCGATTGTCTTGTTTTCTTTGGCTGTTGTCGTGCCGAGCGCTCTCGGCGTCTTGGCCAGTTCCGCGCTTATCAAAAGCCAGCGGTTTGCCGGTATAGCCATCTTTATGATTCTGTTTGGGAATATGACTCTTGGAAACATGCTGCCCGAACTTCTTAGAAATGAAAAGTACCGGGTATTAGCATTCCCTATGGCGATAAACAGGCTGGGACAGGAGCTTTTCCACAGCAGACGGATCATGTTTGAAGAAGTCCATTGGTTCTGGCCCTTTGCATTCGTATTTGCTGTGTGCAGCTTTGCGTTGTTAATAGTTTGCCGGAAAGTCCGGCGGGCGGAGATTGCGGTATGAGTAACATTATAGAAGCAACGGAACTTTCAAAATGGTTTGGCGAGGTCGTGGCGGTGAACAATCTCAGTATCGAGATTGATGGCGGGGTTGTTGGCGTCCTTGGCCCCAACGGCGCGGGTAAGACGACTTTCATAAAGCTTGCCTTGGGTCTGTACGCACCCAGCAGGGGTAGTATAAAGCTTTTCGGTGAGCCGCCGCGCAACAACGGGAAGGTTCTTAGGAGAATCGCGTATTGCCCTGAACATGACAAGTTTTACGACAACATGACTGGTTACGAGTTTGTCTCTTGGATGAACCGCTTTGGAGGTATGAGTGCTGACGCTGCGGGCCGGCACGCTGAAGAGGCTTGCGAGCTTGTTCGTATGACGGATCGTATGGACGATCTTATAACGACATACAGTATGGGTATGCGGCAGCGTATCAAGATAGCTCAGTCTTTGTCGCTTGACTCGGAGTTGCTGTTTCTTGATGAGCCGATGGCGGGTCTTGATCCGGAAGGGCGCGAGGAGATGTTCGCCTTGGTTCGCAAGTTGGGCGACGAAGGGCGGTGCGTGGTTTTTTCGAGCCATATTCTGTATGAAATCGAGCGGGTAACCGACAACGTTGTGTTGCTTCACAACGGGTGCATTCTTGCGCGGGGGAACGTTAGGCATATTCGTGAACTGATAGATGAACATCCGCACGCGGTGACTGTTAAATGTTCGGATCCGCGCGCGTTGGCAAGAGAGTTTGTTTTAGATTCCACGACGCTTAGCGAGGAATTTTGCGACGGCAATGTGACAATCCAGACGAGCGCCCCGAACGAGTTTTACCAAAAACTCAACGAGGTTGTGATTGACGGGAAAATAAAGATAGAAAGCATCCATTGTCCTGACGACAATTTGCAGAGCGTCTTCGATTATCTTGTGAAATAGTTTTTTGGAGAGGGCAAGGGACTTAAGCCCCTTGTTTTTGGTAGGAGTAACATTAAATCTGAGCAAAAAAGGGACAAGGGCTCCGAAGGAGACCAGCAAGCAAGCGAGTCTTCGAGCGAAGACGTGTCTGTCCCTTTTCTTGCGGTTCTCAACGAAGGTTGCGGCAGGAGTAAAACGAATGTCTGAAGCGAATACTGATAGAGTCGGCGGTTATTGGCGTTTTGTTGCGGCTTCGTTCAGCCACACGAACGTGATGATATTGCGTCAGAAACGGGCAATTCTCGCGGGTACGATAGTGCTATTTCCCGTGGTTGTGCCGCTGGCAATGGCGTTTCTGCAGGAATCGGCTACGAGCGCCGATGGAACCAAGGTCTTTATAAGCATGGCCGAGATGCTGTACCTGCCTGCGCTTGCGCCTTTGCTGGGATTATTCTTCGGTTGCATGCTTATAGGCGAAGAAGTGGAGTTTCAAATGATGCCGTATCTTTTGACGCGCCAGATTCCTCGCTCCGCTCTTGTGCTTGGTAAATACCTTGCATTCTGGGTGGTCACCTCCGGCATGATTGTGCCGTCACTTTTCCTTACGTTTTCGGCTTGTACCTCGCTTGCGAACCTTTCATTTGGCGCATCGAGCCTGAAGCTTTTCGCGCAGTATTGCCTCGTTCTGATTATGTCGCTGATGGGTTATGGGGCATTTTGCATTTTTCTTGGCTCGCTCGTAAAGCGTCCGATAGTGGTAGGCGTAGTCCTTCTTTTCGGTTGGCAGCGCCTGGCCTTATTGGCGCCAGGGATAATTGATTTTTTGACTATCGAGAAGTACGTGAAAGCATTGCTGCCTAAGCTTGCTGAGGAGCACGCCAACCCCGCCATGCAGGAGGCTTTGCGCGAGTTTGCAAAGAAGGAGTTTCTAATAGGAGCGACAAAAGCCAGCATATCGCTGATAATTATCACAGTATTTCTGCTTGCTGCGACAAATTTCGTAATAAGGTGGCGCGAATACTCGGCCGCGCGCGCCGTGGAAGGCTAGGCCATGAGAAGGCGCAAACGCGGTGGAAACGAAAGACGCCACATCATCCTGTTTTTTCTGCTGGTTATCGCTTTGGGGGCTTTGATTGCCTCGATTTCCTTTCTCAAAAAGCCCAGTGTGCCCTTAATGCCGCCTGAAGCGGCTGAAATGGCGGCCAAGCGTGAATCGGACGACAATGGGTATAGACTGATTTCCGAAGCTTTGGCTCTTATTCCTCCCGCACCCGCCGCTGCAACAGTACCCGATGAAGAATACCCGGAAATGCCGATTCGCTATCAGCCTGAACCCGATTCAATAGGGAAAATGCTGGGCATTGGCAGGCCGGACGACGATGAAGTGTTTGTCGAGCATATCGAAAAATGCCGCCTGGTTCTGGAAAAGATGAATGAGGTCTCGGACAAGCCATATTTCCTGTGGAAACACGGCCCTTCATACCGGAGCCTTGATTTTTCGTACGATGCCTTTAATCGCCTGCGTACTACCAGTGTCGCGGTGATGCTTTACGACTTGCGGTGCAACGAGGACGTCGAAAGGGCGATGACGACCCTGCTCAACACGGTTCGTTTTGGGAAGACAGTATCTTCAGACGGCCCTAACTATCCGTTTTCTCAAGGACTGGAGATTGAGAGGGAGGTGCTGGCCCACATTCCGGAAATTGTTGCCGCGCTTGGATCGGATGAGGAGCGTATGGAACTTCTTGATGCGCTGGAAGGCCTGAGTGAAGCGCCAAACAGCGTCAGGAAAGTATTCGATTTTGAATTGCGAGCATCGGACACGACGGACATCAGGGAGGATATGGCGGGGCAAGTGCATGAAGCTTTCGAGGAAGTGGTAGTGACTCTTGGATCTGTTGCGCAGCGAAGGACGCGAAATTTCATAAGAAAACATCAGGCGACCCTTTATCAACTTGCGGAAATGCCGTATGTGGACTATAGGGAGTGGTGCAACGCTAATCCTGATTTGTCAAAAGAATATCCCGCTTTCATTATGTTCAGTCCATTCCATTCCCTGCACTCAATCGTCCAGACAAGGGAAAAACGCACGGCATATTACGCGGCTGCTAAGTTGGCGATTCATCTGGAAATGTATAGACTCGAGAACGACGCTTACCCTGAAACGCTCGACGCGCTGGTGCCGGATTTCATGGCGGAATTGCCAATGGATCCATTCGGAAGTGAGGGTTTCAAGTATCGCATCGAGGGCGATTCGTATCTTCTGTACAGCGTAGGGACTAACGGCAAAGACGACGGTGCGACAGTCAAACGCTCCCGTAGGGGCTGGAGAAATCCTCCGGACATCATTATTTATAAACCCAAGAATTGGCAGCCGCAAAGAATGTGAGGTAACCGGCCCTGTATATGTTGTGGACATGGGAACTCTAATTATGCAATGTGGCACGCTCTAAATTCTTATTTAGGGCGTGTCTTCAACCCCAAAGAAAAGCTGGCCGCGTGTCCGAAGACACGCCACAACGGAGGGTGTCGCGTGCCGAATTGTGTGCGCTTGAAGGCAAACAGCCTTTCCGCCATGGAAACTTGATAGTACTTCGAGGAACCGTCATGACATTCATCAATCGAGACTTCATAGCTGTCGGCTTAGGTGAAGTTCTTTGGGACATGCTTCCCAGCGGCAGGGAACTTGGGGGCGCGCCGGCGAATTTCGCTTATCACGTCCAAGCGCAGGGCCTTGTTGGAATAATTGTGAGTTCCGTGGGTGATGATGAACTTGGCGGTGAAGTTCTTGCGCGGCTTGAGGAGTACCAACTGCAAAGCGACTTTGTCGTTTCAGATGCGGAACATCCAACGGGCACGGTGTCCATTGAACTGGACGCCCAAGGCAAGCCGGAGTACATAATCCACCAGAATGTTGCTTGGGACTATGTGCCGTTGACGCATGGAATGCTGGACTTGGCCGGGCGGGCAGACGCGGTGTGTTTCGGTTCGCTTGCGCAGAGGTCCGCGGTGTCTCGTGACAGCATCCGCGCATTTCTCGAAGCGACCAAAGCCGATTGTCTGCGCGTCTTCGACATTAACCTTCGCCAATCATATTACGACAAATCGATTGTTGAAGAATCCTTGACGAGTGCGAACGTGCTCAAGCTTAATGATGAAGAGTTGCCGGTTGTAGGCGAAATGCTGACGGTATGCGGCGACGAGGATTATATGTTGGAAGATATTGGCAGCAGGTTTTCGCTGCAACTAATCGCGCTGACAAAAGGCGGCCAGGGCAGTCTTCTTTGGACGCCGGACGGATTCGCTGAACATGGCGGATTTACACCGTCAAACATAGCGGACACCATCGGCGCGGGAGACGCATTCACAGCGGCCGTAATTGCAGGACTCCTACGGGGCCGCGACGTTCAAGATATATGCGAGCACGCAAACCGTTTGGCAAGTTACGTTTGCACTCAAGAGGGCGCGATGCCGCCTGTTCCTGATGAATTGAAGGTAAACATTCGTTTAAACCGTACAAGAGCCCAGAAGACTGAGCAAAAAAGGGACTGATGCAAGCGAAGCGAGTCTTCGAGCGAAGACGTGTCTGTCCCTTTTCTTGCGGCCCTGACCAAAAGTGCTAAGGATTTAACGAGCACTTACAACTATAGTGTAGCAACCGAGGCAGAGACACCGTGTACTTAAGACGCCGCAAACTCACGAGAGACAAGGTTACGCTCATTGTTCTCGTTTCGCTTTTGTCAGTGGCCGCATTGCTTGTCGTATACGTCAACCGAAGAAAACCGGTCAGGATCATGCCGCCTGAAGTGCGACAGGAGACGGCCGTCGCCGCTCAGCCGTCCAGCGGAACTTCGTATGTGGACATAGAGGAGTTTCGCTTCACTCAACCTGTGTGGCCTGAGCAAGTAAAGATCGGAATACCGCGATGGATGGATCGATCTTCTAGGTACGGTTCGAGTTTCGACGAATCAAGGAACGTGGTCGTGCCTCGCAAGTACTGGCCTGTTCAGGACTCCATCGGCTCGCTCCTGCGACTGAGCGTGCCTGATGACTCCCCCGAAATGGCCGAATACCTGGAAAAATTGACGCCAATTGTCGAGGATGTGCATAGGCTGATATCCGGCAAGACCAGTCTGGACATGGCGGGTCGCAAAAGAAACACCTTGTGGCAATTGGAGAGTTCAGAGACATTCTTGAAGGCCAAGACGCTTTATGCTTCGCGTGTGTTGGGGGATGAAGAACAGGCATGGAAATACTTTCTTGATCGAATTCACTTGAGTCTACTGTTCGCTCCATACGAAATGGTGGACGATTATGAATCCCGGTGTAGTGGGATAATTGGCAGCTACGATTCTGAGTTGCTTCGTTGCACAAGATCGCCTGAGGAGTTGAGAGAAGTAATAGGACGTCTGGAGTGGCTAAAGACCTTGAACGTGGCTCCGATTCAGGTAGTTGAGAACGAGTTGCGTGCGCTGGACAGTGAAAAAGCGAAGCCTATCGTCGAGGTGGCGAAAGAGGAGGATGGCGACAACTGGCCTGACAAGCTGACGGGCTGGATTCAGCAATACAAGACCGAAAAGGCGTATGGGAAAGCAAGAAGGCAACTGCGCGATGGAGCAATGGATCTGATAAAAAGTGTCGAGTTGCCGCCGGAAGAATTCGCGAAATGGGAGAACGTCAACCGTGACCTGTTGCACGCGGCTCACTTTATGGGCGCTGCAGGAAGTGTGAGAAAGCTGCGCCGGAGCCACGAGGGCGTTGATATTGCTATTAGCCGTGTGCAGGTCATGCTGGCGCTTGAAGTTTTCAAGAGAGCGCGCGGAGACTATCCCGATGAATTGTCTGCGCTGAATGGCGGCTACTTAAGCGACGCCCCGAGCAGTAGGGACTATTTGAAGCGCTGTACTTACCGGCGCCACGAAGACGATTATGAGCTACTGTACAAATCGAGTCCTGAAGATGCTTATGGTTCAGGCCGGCGTCTTCCATTTCCGCAAGACGACGATATTGATCCGGCTTGTTACGTTACGGAGTGGAAACGACTTGGACCTGTTCCGCAAAGTCTGATGCATGAGGTCTTTCAGCTTTTCAAATATAGCACACAGTCGCAAGGCGATGGCGGCGAAGAAGAAATAGCAGTCGAGCTACAGGAAAACGTGACACCTCCTTTGAACATGAAGTCTGAGTGGAAAAGTGTCGAGGGGGACCACGAAACAGGCGTTGTGCGGTTTGGTAACGTGTTCGACATGCCGCGTGGGGAAGCCTATTATTTCCTTGCGTATCTTCACGCCTATCAGGATGTCAAAGTACAGTTTTCTATTGAGCACACGAACTATTGGAACGTCTCTTGTTGGGCTTTTGCCGAGGGAGGAATCACTGGCGTACCCACATGGGATGGTTGGGCGACAAAAAGAGGTACAACGCCCCTTTTGTTAAGAATGATGAATTGGAACGGCGCTGATGCGTTTCGTATTGCGATATCGGACGAAGATGGAAAACCAGTGTCTGGTGTTGAAGTAAATTTGGAGCCATAGAATGCGTAGACGTAAGAACAATAAAGAACGGCGTCACGTCATAATGTTCGTGCTGGCGTTCTTGTTCCTTGGTGTTTTGGTAATTGTTGCATCCCGGTATCGGCCGCCAAAGATAATGCCGCCGGAAGCGCCTGAGATGGCGGCAAAACGAGCGTCTTCGGACAACGCTTTCTACACTTTGCAGGAGGCCATCAATTTGCTTCCGGTTAAGGTTCCTGAGCCTTTGCCGATCGTTGTCGATGATGATAAAACGAATGAGTATAAGCAATCGTATTCCTATGATGAGTCGGACGATGAATATCCATCAAGCTGGCAAGACTCTTACGAGCCTGTGGAGGGATCGCTTGGACACATTTTGGGGATTAGGCGTCCGGACGATGACGAAGAATTTCTGGCGTATCTGGAGAGCACGGTTCCCGCGATAGAAAAGGCTCTGGAGGCTTTTGAGAAACCTTATTATCTTCGACCTGAGATAGGGGACTTTAATTCCCCTCTGCCAGAACTTGCGAAGTATCGTCACTTGGGTAGATTGATGACGGTGCGTGGCCTGCAAATTATTCGTAGCGGTGGCGATTGGAATGAGGGAGTGGAACAGTTCTTAAATTGCGCGGAGTTGGGGCAGCTAGTGAAATCGGACGGGATGATAATAGGTTATCTTGTCGGTGTGGCAACCCAGGGTTTGTATCACGGATACATTTATGAGGTCGCGAAGTTGGCAGATTCACCAGAGCAATTGAGGGAATTCCAGGACAGGCTGCTGCATTACGAAGAGACTCTTAGTTCGCCGCGCAAGGCTTTCGAGTTTGAGTGGCGGATATGGGACAACTCGGCAGGCCTCGCAGGTCTATACTCTGATGGCAGCAACTATTATGGCAACGACCCGCTTGGGGACACCCTGATGAAGGTGAAGGACTTTGCGAAAGCGGCACAAATGACTTGGGTAATTGCTCGCGAGAAACGGATTGTTCGTGACAACCGCGAGCTTCTTCTTGATGGTCTGTCGCTGACGCGATTGGAATTCGATGAGTGGAAAAAACCTCATTCAGAACTTCTCAAATCGTTAGAAAATGGTCATCTGATGTCTGGATTATTGCGTCTGCCCGAAGTCCTCTCTCGTTCGCAGGCAAATCTAAGGGGCGCTAGGCTGGTAATAGCTCTGGAACTGTACCAAAGAGAGCATGGGGAGTACCCGGATGAACTTGGGGCTTTAGAGCCGGATTTTATTGAAGCGATGCCTGTGGATCCGTTTTCCGGCGACGCCTTCCTGTATTTCCGCGATGTCGGCGACTACACCCTGTACAGCGTATGGCGCGACGGTGAGGACAACAACGCAAAAAAGAACAGGGATTGGGTAATACATAAACCCAAGGAAGAGAAAACGAAGGATGGCTTGTAGGCAAGGGGTTTTGGCCCCTTGTTCCGGGATTTAGCCCATCTTCCGCAGTTACGACACATAATGTTGGTTTTTCTTGGGAAATTTGAGTTTTTTTGTCGATTTTCTGCACTACATTTCAGATCAACTTTGGTTTGTTGGGCACAGGCAGCTCCATTTTCTGCAGCAGGATGGCCAGGTGCTGTTCGGGTCGGCTGACGGTGCGTAGGCGTATATCTTTGCCGGCCCCGGTGGGTAGCACCACATCGAGGGATCGGATTTCGGCCGTTTCTTCGAGTAGTTTGCGCGGTGCAGTCCCAAGGCCGCAGCCGTGCATCCATTGTTGGAGGGTGCGCCACAACGCCAAGCCCAAATAAACTTCCCCAAAGCGGCGTAGCCGTTCCACCCGCGCCCGTGACGTGTCCACCGTTGCCCACTGCGGCGGGTCCGGCTCCGTCTTCAATAAATCACCTTGATGCAAGCGCCCATCGAGGACCTCCCGGATATGCTCCCACCCAAGACGCGCCTCCTCATCCAGACCCGGCAGTTTCCCCAACATCGCCACGATCCGCTGACGCGGACCATTGTGTGTCCGCACCGATTCCACCAGCGTCCAATACTCGTACGTCTCACCATCACGCTTGCGGCGATTACGTCTGAGATACATGATTCCAGTTCATCCAAACTGCAACCATGATCCCATAGTTCGCACGCGCTGACAAGGGGGTCGTCTCCACTACACGTCAAATGAACAAAACCGCATGACAACAAAAGGAGTTACGTGCGCTCAGTACCTGAATTAAACCTCGAACCAAGAGCGTGCTGCGGAAGATGGGCTAAAGCTGGCAATCCCGTTTGATTCCACTGCCAGCGATGCACTATACTCTCCAACCGGTCAACACGGGTGCGGCGCAACACCCTAGAGCCATTCGCCTGAATTGACCCCAAATACAATGCCGAGGTAGCTCAGTTGGTTAGAGCGCTGGATTGTGGATCCAGAGGTCGGCGGTTCGAGACCGCCCCTCGGTACCATCTAAACCATCAAGGCTCAAGGGCTTATGAGTCAAGCCCTTGAGCCTCTTTTTTGTTTCTGTTGGCTTTGTGCCACATTTGTGCCATGATTTCGAGTATAGCTTTGTGTTTCTCGGCAAGCGTATACAGGAGTAAGACACAATGGCACGACTTTACAGGCGTCCCGACAAACCAGGTGGGACAAAATGTATTGGCCTCAAAAAGGGTGGCAAACGTGTACGCAAGAGTCTTGAAACAACCATACTTAAGATTGCAAAGGAACGGCGTGGTTAGACAGCAGCGCCTCCCGCTGGAGTTTATGCAGGGCGGCCGTCCGCTCGACCGAATCCGCTTTGCGTTCAAGCTGCTTGAGCTTTTTTCGGTAGGCTTTCCCGTTATAGCGGCCCGGAAAGGTGGATTCAATATCTTGAATCGCCAAGCGCAACGAGTGGAACTGTTCCTTGACCGTTTGCGTTTTAACTACCTCTTCGAACGGGACTTTTGCTGTTGCACGCGGATTCTTCGATTTGGCTTCAGAGGATTTCCCGTCTTCCTTTTTCTTCTGCTGAGTTTCAACCGCAGTGCTCTTCTTGCTCTCGGCTTCCCCGATCGGCTGTATCGCCAGCAGCATCGCGACCTGCAAACAAAGCATCAGGAAGAACAAATTACGTGATAAGATATATTCTCGCTTCATATAACTCCTGGTCTTTCTCTCGTTGTGTGATTCGGGTCACCCCGAGACTGTGTCCGAGACCCACGTGCTTATCATAGAGATCCGTCAGTTCTTTGACAACCTCCGGGACACATGTGTAAACCATGTCTCCGGTTTAAAGTGTAAACTATGTCTCCGGTCCATCACCATGCAGAGAATCACGTTGGGGCGGTCTTGCCCGGGGGCTGCGAAGGCGCCGCGGTTGAAGTGAATTAGCATCATAGCGTACATTAGATAATCAGGAGGAATAGCAATGAGTGGACTTGATCGCAGAGACTTCTTGACTGGGACGGGAAAGGGCGCGTTTGCTGCGGGGATCACCATCTTGGCCAGCGCGGCGTCGGCGCGCTCTTATGCGGCCAACGAGCGCGTTCAGGTGGCCCAGGTGGGCTGCGGCGGCCGGGGCCGGTTCAACGCGTACGGACTGATTGAAGCTGGCGCGGAAGTCACGCATCTGTGCGACCTGCACGACGGCGAGTTGTCCAAGACCGCTGAATTCATTTCGGACGTTCAGAGCAGAAAGCCCAAATTCGACAAGGACATCCGGCACGTCCTGGATGCAAAGGACGTGGATGCCGTAATCATCGCGACACCTGATCATTGGCACTCCCCCATGTCCATTCTGGCGTGCCAGGCGGGCAAGGACGTGTACGTCGAGAAACCCCACTCACACAACATCTGGGAAAGCCGCAAATTGGTCGAGGCGGCGCGCAAATACGCACGTATCGTTCAGATTGGCACACAAAGCAGGAGCGGCGCATACAATATTGCCGCGCGCGACTACGTACGAAGCGGCAAACTGGGCAAGATTCACCTGGTGAAAGTCTACAACCTCAAACCGGGTTCGGCGTTTCATCTTGGCGAACCGGGACAACAGCCTCAGAACTTTGACTGGGATGCTTGGCTGGGACCCGCGCCGGTACGGCCCTGGCATCAGAAGATTTTTTGGGGCGGATGGCACCAGTTTTGGGATTTCACAGGTGGCGGACTGTCCAACGACGGAATCCACCAACTCGATCTGGCTTTGATGCTGATGGGTGACCTTGGCATGCCCAAACGCGTGTCGTGCATCGGCGGGCGCTTCGCTCATCGTGGCGACGACAGCGAAGTACCCGACACGCAAGCGGTCACATATGAGTTCGAGAACATGGTTATGACCTACGAACATTCGTTATACCCGCGTTATATGCGAAAGACGACCGCCACAATCCGCCGGAATGACGAGTACCCGTATTGGACCCAAAATTCAACGCGCATCGAATTATATGGGAGCGAATACATGATGACGGTGGGCCGCCACGGTGGTGGCTGGCAGGTTACCCAATCCGGGGGGCGCGTCGTGGATCAGATGTACGGCCGGCCCTGCGATGCGGAGCATTACACCGACTTCCTCGAGTGCATCAAGAGCCGGAAGCGGTCAAGGGCCGATATCGAGCTCGCCCACGTGACCGCGAGCATGGTGCATATGTCCAACATCGCCTACCGACTCGGCAACATCACTCTCGAATGGGACAATAAGGCAGAGCGTTTCAAGGGAAACACCGACGCCAACAAGCTGCTGAAGCGCAAGTACCGAGAACCCTACACTGTGCCGAATCGCGTTTGATGCGGTGTGGTGAGTCCGCTGGCGATCCCGTCAATAACGCAATGTAGTTTTTTGCGAGGAGCGTATCCAATGAAAAAGATAACCAGGCGAACCGTGATCCGATGGATGGGAGCAACGATGGGAGGTGGCATGGTGGCTTCGGTTTCCGCGGCGGCGGGGCATTACAATTCAATCGAAGGAACGCGATAACGGGGAAAATGGCCGTGCCGTGGGCTATTGCAGTGCGTCAGCGCCAGTCACTTTGCTCAGTCTTGTTCCATCATCCGGCCGCCGCGTAAAACGCTCTGATCGCGTCAACGATCCGGTCGATTTCGTTGTCGGAGTATTTCGGCCCCATACGGACCTGGACAAATCGGTCGAAGATTTCGGTTGTCTGGCGGCACGTCTCCGGACCGTACTCGATCGCCCGCCCTTCGGGGGACGTAAAAGACGGCCATTTGGGATGGCGCGTTTGTTTCTTCATAACCGAGGGCTGGATTGGCAATAGAACCGAGCCGGAAAGCGTTCGGGCCGGGATCTCTCGCTTTTGCAATTCGCCAATACACTTGTCCCGCATCGCCTTGTTTTTCATTTCCAGGAAAACGGCATAGCCGATGTCGCCTTCGGGGTCGGGTTGCCGGCGAAAGCGAATCCCGGGAAGATCCTTGATCCCGTCATGTACGGCATTGGCCGCGCCCTTGAGTCCCGCGATTATTTTGTCCAGCTTAGGCAACTGCGCGCCAAGAACCGCCCCGGTGAATTCACTCATGCGGAAGTTTTCACCGGCAAAAATTTCGCCACGTTCTCCGCCTATCCGATCGGCAAAGAGCGAATTCAATCTGCCCATGTCATGGAAACGCGCCGCCCGCTCGTAGATTATTGGATCGTTGGTCACAACTGCCCCGCCCTCTCCCGAACTGATCATCTTGTTGATCTGAAAGCTGTAAATCCCCACGTCGCCGATCGCCCCGAGTTTCCTGCCCCGGTGCGAGCCGCCGACGCATTGCGCGGCATCTTCGAGCACCGCTATTCCATGCTTCCGCGCCGTCTCCATTATCGGGTCCATGTCGCAAGGGCCACCGAGCAGGTGGACGGGAATGACGGCCTTCGTGCGAGGCGTGATTCGGCGGGCAAAATCCTTTGGATCAAGGTTGAGCGTGCGATCAATGTCCGCGAAGACGGGAAGCGCGCCGGCATGGACGACGCACGTGTAGTCGGACCACCAGGTATAGGCGGGAATGATCACCTCATCGCCCGGGCCGATCTCAAGTGCCGCGACGGCGCAGTCCAACGCCGCCGTGCCCGACGTCACACCAAGGGCGTACTTTGCTCCCATGTACTTCGCATACTCTTCCTCGAATCGCTCTACTTTATCCGGGTGACTCGGTCCCTTATAGCGAAAAGGCGAACCCGATGTGAGAACGTCAAGGAGCGCCTCTTCCTCTTCTTCACCGTAGAATTGCGGAGCAAAATAGCCCGGCGAGATGGGCGCGTCGCTTGCCGCGGATACCGTTTGCGCAGAACCGTCGCCAGGAACGGAAACTAATCCGAACATTGCTCCCGTGGCGCCCGCCATTCCTCCCGCCAGAATCTGGCGTCGCGACAGATGTACCTTGTGTTCGAAGCCATTCTGATTGTGCTTGTTCATAATGCACCTCTCTTTGCACTCCGGGCTCTGAATTCTCTCCGTTAGATTATGTGTCCCTCTTGCTTTCTGTGGGGCTCAAGAATAGCCCTCAGCTTGGAATGAAGTGGGGCGTTCCTATTGTCGTCTCTTGCCTTTTGTTCCAAAAGAGCCGTCATCGGCCCCTGGACTGTTATCACGCCTTGCTCGAAATCTACCCACTCCCACCTGGCATTGACGGCCTCTTTTGAACGCAATCCGGCATAGGTCGCAAGCGCTGCAAAGAAACAGATACGACTGCTTTGTCGGGTCGCCTGTAGAGACATGCCATTGTGCCAAACTCCGGTAAACTCCTGCCAAGAAACACAAAACTATACTCAAAAGCATGGCACAATCATGCCACAAAGTCAATGCAGGCAAAAAAAGAGGCCCAAGAACCTAAGCTGTAAGTCCTTGAGCCTTAAGGTTTTAAGTGGTGGAGATGAGGGGAATCGAACCCCTGACCTCTTGTCTGCCAGACAAGCGCTCTCCCAACTGAGCTACATCCCCACTGCCAAAAAACAGCAGCAAGATTGGGTTGCCGTCGTTCAATGTATATAGCTAATTATAAGTGATGTTGGACAGACTTTTCAAGTGCATCGGCGGAGCAACGCGCGGGCAAAACCAAGACTTGCATAGACTTTAGCTAAGATAAGGGGTGTTATCTCCGCTTTCTCCAAATCCCTCCATTAACTTAAGTCTTGACAGGCATTTACTCACAACGCTAGAATCCATGAGGGCTTATTGTTATCGAGGCTGCGGAGATTATCGAATGAAGCAGTACACTTTCAGTACTTTTTTGGTTGACGACTCAAACCGTGCGGTTTTTCAATTGTGCGAGGCCATTGCAAACCTGCAACCCGGCATATCGTTGCCGGTAACTTTGCTCGCGGACAAGGGCAACGGAAAAACCCATATGCTCTATTCGATTGTCAATCGAGTACGCGCAGGTTCCGCCAGAACGGGACTCGCCTATGTGACCGCTAACGATTTCCCCGACCAGGTACGCGCCTTGATTAGCGACCCGTCTCCGGTGGAACGCGCGGAATCGGCGATTCTACTCGTGGACCAATTGGACCTTTTCGACAACTCCGTGGAAGATCTCGAGGAAGTTGTCCGTATTTTTCTGGACAACAACCATTACGTGGTCCTTGCAAGCAGTGTTCATCCTGGCAGGCTTCAGAACATTACAGACGGCCTCAAGAACATCATCCTAAGCGGCCAGGTGCTTGAAATTACACCAAAGGGCGCGGACATAAGAGAAGAGCTAATAAAACGGCAGGAGTCAAAAGCAAGCGAAGGAATTGTAAAAAAACAACAGGCGAAAATAGATCAGCTTCGTGCCGAACTCGGGGCTGTGAAGGAAAGTACGGCGGAAACTGCCAACCTCAACGCACAATTGGAGCAAGAGCGAAACGCCAATGATGACCTGAGAAAAGAAGTGGAACTGGCGAAGGCCAAGTCCGAAAGCTTGCAGGGGCTTCTGGATGCTATGGAGCAAGATAAAGAACAGAAAAAGGACGATGTATCCTCTCAAGAACTGGAAGCGGCCCGGGCAGAGGCACAAGCCGCATTGTTCCAACTGGACGAACTTCGCGAGCAAAGAGACCAGGCAAAAGTGGAACTGGCCAAACTCCAGGCAAGGGAGGGCCTACTGGCTTCCGAGAGAGAGGATTTCGAGTCTCAACTTAACGAAGCTAACACATTGCGCGTGGCGGTGGAAAGCCAGCTTGAAGACGCCAACAAGAAACTGGGCGGCCACGAAAAGGAAATGGATGCCTTAAAACACGAGGCCGCCGAACAGGTGGCGCTGGCGAATGCCCAGGCCGGCGAATTAGAGGGAGCGGTCTCGAGGTTCAAAGCGGCCATCGAACAATCACATGAGACAGAACTCATCGCTTCCACTGAATTGCAGCGTCTCAAGCAACAGTTCCAGGGCGCCGCCGACATACTCGAGAACCTCAGCAACCAACTGTCAGCGGCATCGAATGGACTTGTTCAGGATAGATTTTCTTTTGATTTTCCAGAATACAGCGCCCCGCCTGAAAACGATGTGCGCGAAGATGCCGAAACTTCGGATCAGACGGACGGATCAGACGGAGCGGACAAATCGGACTTGATGGAGGCCATAAACTTCGAGCCTCCTGAATTAGAAAACATCGGAAATGTGGAAACGACTATCACGGATGTAGACCCTCGATCACAAGCGGTGCAAGTTCACGAAATTGAACTGGATGAACCTGGGCCTCTGGAAGACAACGCCATCTAGTGGCATACTCCAAATTATGATCGCATTTGAAAAACGAATACTGTCGCTCTTTGAGACCATACACCCCCTCGACAGAATAGCGCGGGCCGGATATGTACTGCGCGGTGTGCCACATCCAGAATCGGTGGCCGCCCACAGCCATTTCCTGGCGCTGCTTACAATGCTGATTGTTGACGAATATCCTGGCGAATTCGACCGCGAGAAAGCTTTGACGATGGCGCTCGTTCACGACCTTTGCGAGGCGAAGCTAATGGACATACCAATGCCCGCTGCCGACGCTTACATCAAGGAGGCCAAGGAAAAGGCCGAGCAAGCCATAACGGAGGACATGTTAGACGGTATTTCCGAGAAATACGCCCAGTACCACAATGAGATGCTAAATCCCGAGACGCCCGAGGCAAAACTTGTCCGCGGACTCGACAAAGCGCAGATGATGATAAAAATTGTGATGTATCAAAAAGATGGCTGCGGAAGGTTGCAGGAGTTTTGGTACAACCCGGCCAATTTCGCCGATTTCGGACTAAAACCTGTATCGGATTTGTTCGACGCTATATGTGCCTGGGCAGGCAAAGAACGCCCTCGATAATTAAGGAGGCAACGCAAGCATGAAAAAAGTGCAAAACATTCTCACCCTGTCGATCCTGGTGCCGCTGCTTGCGGCTCTTATTGTCTCCTGCGGCGCACCGACTGAGCCGGGGGATCAGCCTAAACCAACGACGTCCGAACAAGAAACGGAGACAGCGGGCGAAGCGGTTGATGGGGATTGGCTGATCCAGCGCTTTAGCGTCGAGACGGCCCACCTGAACATGCTACTGGACACTTCTGACGGTTACACAACTCGAATGTGCGACGGCCTGGTTTTTGAAGGGCTGATAGAGCGAAGCAAGGAAACCATGGAATTCGAACCGTTGCTGGCTGAATCCTGGGACGTATCGGAGGATCAACTGGTATACAC